>OBHX01000022.1_pt1 | contig 140240 bp, 157 predicted proteins | sample 1519331 | NCBI WGS metagenome assembly OBHX01 (sample SAMEA2602897, study PRJEB22501) | metagenome
GAGGGTGTATATCCTCTTAAAAGCCTCATAAAACCGCTTATTTGGCTTTTTGTTGTGAAAAGGGTATATTTACCCTTGCTTCACTTTGTCATTTAAGCTTTATGGTGATGTAAATGCTAAATATAATTAAAGGCGAAAGTGGTTCAGGCAAAACCACTTACATAACAGATCTTCTTGCCAATATGGTAAAAAACGGTGAGAAAAATATTTTATATATTGTCCCTGACCAAAGTTCCTTTGATACCCAGAGAACTTTCCTGGATTTATTAGGTCCAAAGGACTCTCTGAATATAAATGTACAAGGCTTTACAGGTCTGTGTGATTATATATTTTCAGTAAACGGTTCAAGTGGCAAAATCCCACTTGATGATGGTGGTAAGGCAATTATTATGTCATTGGCAATTGATGAATGTCAAGACAATTTGCCTCTATTTTCCCATACAAAAAATAAAAATGAACTTATAAATTTAATGCTTTCAGCAGTCAGTGAATACAAAACTTGCAATATTACAAGTGAAAAAATCCTTGAAACTGCAAGTGAAATTGAGGATGAAACCCTTAGAACAAAGCTAAAAGAAACTTGCCTAATTCGTGATACTTTTGATGCATTGGTTAGCGAAAGTTATGTTGATCCTGATGACTATATTACCCAAGGCTATAATTCTTTATTAGAAAATAATATTTTTAAAGATTACATTATTGCACTTGACTCCTTTAGTGGTTTTACAAATGTGGAACTTGAATTTCTATCAAAATTAATGGTAGATGCTAAGGACTTTTACATAACCGTAAATACCGATTCAACCAACAACAAGGAACTGTTCTTTACAACTGAAAGAACTTTAAATCAGCTAAAAAAGATTGCCAGAGATAATGATGTGAAAATTGCCTCCCCAATAGTTTTAGCAGACAATCATAGGTTTGAAACAAGTGAACTTATACCAATTCTAAAGAATGTTTATCGAATTGAAAAGACTTCCCTTGACCAAGGAACTAATAATATTATTCTGTATGAAAGCAAAAATAAATATACAGAATGTGATTTTGTAGCCAGAAATATCAGAGAATTGATTATTGACAATGACTATACATATCAGGATATTGCAGTTATTTACAGACAAGATAATTCCTATGATGGCATTATTGACAGTGTTTTTGATAAATATAACATTCCTTATTTTATGGATAAGGAGGAAGATATTTTCACAAAGCCACTAATAAAATTAGTCTCCTCAATCCTAGAAACAATCAATAATTCTTATCAGAGGGAAAATGTACTAAATATCCTAAAGTCAGGATTAATGCCATTTACTTCAGAAGAAATTTCTTTATTTGAAAATTATATACTAATGTGGGATATTAAGGGCAGTAACTTTAAAAATGACTTTGTAGATAATCCACAAGGTTTAGTGTCTGACTTTAGTGATGATGACAGAAAGACACTTGAAATTATCAATAAAGTAAGACAAGGTGTTATTAACCCTTTAGTCGATTTTCAGTTAAAATCAAAGGATACTAATGCCACAACTATTACTAAGAATTTGTATAACCTACTTCTAAATTACAACATTCCGGAAAGTATAGTTTCAATGTGTGAAACTTTAGAGGAAAGTGGAAACCTACCTTTGTCAGAAGAACAAAGAAGATTATGGGAAATTCTAATGAATATCCTTGATAAAATGATAAATCTACTTTCTGATAAAAAACTTTCTTTAAAAGAATATACAGAACTGCTGATGCTACAATTCAACAACAGTACAATTGCATTTATCCCAAAAGCAATAGATGAAGTTGTTGTTTCAGGTGTAGAGAGAGTTCGTATGCCACAGAAAAAGGCAGTTTTCGTAATAGGTTGTAACGAAGGTATTTTCCCACAAGTGCCATCAGCTAACGGTGTATTTACCGATAGTGAAAGAAAGATTTTGCTTGAAAAAGGTATGGAAGTCAACGACTCGGTAGATGAACTTAATTATAAGGAAATGTACCTTGCTTACTATGCATTAACTTTACCATCACATAAATTATTTGTAAGCTACTCAACAAGCAACTTGCAAGGAGAACTCTTAACACCATCATCATTAGTAAGAGAAGTGAAAGAAATTTATCCAAAGGTAACTGCCCTTAGTGATTATTCATTAACTGCCGATGATATGTTGTGGAGCAAGAATTCTGCTTTCCAGTTTGTAGCAAATAACATTAAGTCCAACAGTATTACAGAAAAAACTTTGGAAAATTATTTTTCTCAAGAAGAAAATTATAAAGAAAAAATTGCTACAATTAAAGACACTTTACAGGATAATCCTATCCAAATTAAAGATGAAAATATTGCAGAAAAATTATTCGGCAAAGATTTATTTCTTTCAGCCTCTCAAGTAGAAACTTATCATTTGTGTAAGTTTAAATATTTCTGTCAATATGGTCTAAAGGCTGAGGAAAGGAAAAAAGCAGAAATAGATTCTTTACAGTATGGTACTTTAACCCACTATTTATTGGAAAGATTTTTAAGAGAATATAAGAAAACCGACTTTGCATCTCTAAGCAATGAGGATATAGCAAAGATAATTTCTCAGTATCTAAACGACTATGCAGTGGAAGAATTAGGTGGAATAGATAACAAACCGGCAAGGTTTAAGTATCTGTTTTATAGAATTCAGGATAATGCAATTAAGCTGCTGATTCATATTATAAAGGAACTTTCTCAAAGTGAATTTGTACCAACTGCATTTGAATTAAATGTAGGTAAGGATATACCGGCCTATAAGCTGACCCTTGATGATGGCTCTTCACTTTCTGTCAGAGGTTCAGTAGACAGAGTAGATGTAATGGATAAAAACGGTGAAAAGTATATAAGAGTAATTGACTACAAAACCGGTTCAAAAACCTTTAAAATCGGTGATATTATGTATGGCCTTAACTTGCAAATGCTTATTTACCTTTCTGCAATTAAGGCAAACGGTAAGGATTATTTTGGTGATAATATAGTGCCTTGTGGTGTACTTTATCAACCGGCTAAGGCTAAGTTTGTTTCTTCTGATGACAAAAATGATTCAGAAAAAAATCTTAATGAATTTGACAAAAACTTGCGTATGAACGGTATTATCTTAAATAATGATTCTGTAATTATCGGTATGGACAGCACAGAGAAAGCCAAATATATTCCTGTGAAAACGTCCTCAAGAGGTGGATATACAGGTGCTGAGTATCTTTATGACCTATCAGAACTTGGCAAGATTTTTAAGAACATTGATGACACCTTAACAGAAATGGCAAAGACACTTCATAAGGGCAATATTGAATACAACCCAACCAAAGATTTTACTTCTGCAAGTGATAATTATGATGCTTGTAAATACTGTCCTTACCTTTCAATTTGTGGATATGAGGACGGTAAAAATTGCAGAAATATTGCAAAGTTATCCAGAAAAGAAGTAATGAAAATGCTACAAGAGGAGGAAGAAGAAAATGCCTAATTGGACACAAAATCAGCAAAATGCTATACATTCAACTAACGGTTCTATTCTTGTTTCTGCCTCAGCAGGTTCAGGTAAAACAGCAGTACTTGTTGAAAGAGTAATCAGCAGAATTACCGACAAAAAGAACCCAACACCGGCAGACAGAATGTTAGTTGTTACCTACACAAAAGCAGCAGCTGCCGAAATGAAAGAAAGAATCATTGCAAGACTTTATGATTTAATCAAAGCAAATCCATATGACTCCCATTTGCGTTATCAGCAACTAAAGCTACAGAATGCCCATATCTCAACAATTCATTCATTTTGTAGCCAATTAGTTAGGGAAAATTTCTATAGTCTAGGTGTTAGCAAAGACTTTAGAATTGCCGATGATGGGGAACTTTCTGTACTAAAGAATGACGCTATTGATGATGTTTTTGATACTCTTTATTCTAAAGAAAATAATTTATCATTCCTAAATATTGTAGAGGCTTTTTCCGACAATAAGGACGATAAAGCACTAAAGCAAGTTGTGTTTAAACTATATGAATTTTTGCGTTCACATCCTTTTCCACATACATGGCTTGAAGAAAAACTTTCTTATTACAATAGTGATATTGATATTTCCACTTCAATATGGGCAGAAATTATTTTTAAGTATTCTTATCAAGCACTTGCTTATGGAATTTCTTTAGTTGAAAGTAACCTTGAACTTTCTGCAACTGATGAAAAGCTACAGTCAGCTTTAACAACTGCACTTACAGAAGATAAAATGACTATAACCGGTATTATGTCAGCAATAGAAGATAGAAATTGGAACGATGCTTATAAATTAGTTTCTGAATGTTCCTTTGGCAGATTCCCAAGTGTCAGAGGTTATAAGGATAACCCAACAAAAATTAAAATCAGTGAGAATCGTGATAAGTACAAAAAGATAGTTTCTGATTTGTCAAAGTATTTTATCTATGATGAAGAAAGCTGTAAGGCTGATTTAGATTTACTGAAACCTGTAGTAGAAGAAATGTTCAATACAGTTCTTTTGTTTGACCATAAATTCCAAGAGCTTAAGAAACTAAAGAACATTCTTGATTACAGTGACCTTGAACATTATACTCTTAAACTACTTGTAAAAGAGAAAGACGGTAAGGTAGTGCTAACAGAAATGGCACATAAAATTGCATCTCAGTTTGACGAAGTAATGGTTGATGAATACCAAGATGCAAATGAAGTTCAGGATATTATCTTTAAAGCAGTATCAAATGAGGAAGAGGACTTGTTTGTTGTAGGTGATGTAAAGCAAAGTATCTATTCTTTTAGACAAGCTATGCCTAAAATCTTTATTGACAGAAAAGAGAAATATCCTCTTTATGTAGCAGAAAAGGACAATTACCCTGGCAGAATAGTTCTTGAAAAGAATTTTAGATCCAGAAAAGAAATCACAGATTCAGTTAACTTTGTTTTTGACTCAATAATGTCTAAGGATTGTGGTGACATTGAATATAATGAGGAAGAAACTTTAGTTTGTGGTGCAACTTATAATGATACTGATGAAACCAAAGTTTCTCTTAACCTTATTGATATGGATTATGAAGAAGAAGCCGATAAGTGTATTGTAGAGGCTGACTTTATAGCAAAAGAAATTTTCCGTATCAAATCCCGGAGAAGTGTTTACGATAAAGGAGAGTTAAGACCTGCTAATGACGGTGACTTTGCAATCCTACTTAGAAGTGCAAATAAATATGCCCATATTTATGTTAATAGATTGAAAATGTGGGGTATTCAAGCCACTTCAACAGTTAGCGAAAGCTTCCTACAAAATCGTGAAATTGTTATTATAACAAATCTACTTAGAATTATTGATAACCCATTACAAGATATTCCTTTGCTTTCTGTAATGACAAGTCCCTTATATGGATTTACAGGTGATGAATTAGCCTTAATGCGAACAGAAGACAGAAAGAAAAGAATTTATAATTCACTTGTAACCTTTGCAGAAAATGGCAGTGAAAAGGCAAAGAGATTGCTTGAAGATTTAGACAGGTTTCGTACATATGCAGTAACTATGCCTGTACATACTTTACTTGACAGAATTTTTGAAGAAACTTTCTATACTTCAATTTTTGATGGTGTATCTGAAACAGATGTGCCATACAACAATATTCTTCTATTTAAAGAATATGCAACAAATTATGAGTCAAGTGGCTACAAGGGATTATCAGCATTTGTAACTTATATTGATAACCTTGTTAAGCAAGAAAGTGACCTAAATGCCAGTAAAACAGGTGAAGACAGTGACCTAAACGCAGTAAAGATTATGAGTATCCATGGTAGTAAAGGTCTTGAATTTCCATTTGTATTCTTAGCAAATACTACAAGAAAGTTTGTCAGCGACTCTAACGACAATGTACTTATTCATAAGGACTTAGGTTTCTCGCTAAAAGCTAAAGATTATGAAAATTCAATCCGATACAACACCTTGCCAAAGGTTGCAACTTCTATTGAAATTAAAAACAGTGAAAAGTCTGAGGAATTAAGAGTACTTTATGTTGCCTTAACAAGAGCAAGGGAAGAACTTCATATGATTTGCACAGAAAAGAATATGGCAAATTATATTAATAAGATGGGTGCATATATCTCAGATACTGAGAAGATTTCACCTTATGCAGTGTCCTCAGCTAACAAAATTTCTGATTGGTTAATTATGTGTGGACTTATCCAAACAGATGGCAGTGAACTTAGAAAAATTGCAGATATTAACCATTTCTCTAAATTCAAACCTTGTCCTAAGTGGGATATTAAGTATATTAAAGGTGTGAATAGTGAGGAAAAAGTTCAGGAAGAATGTGACACTACTACTACCCAAGATACAGAAGTAACCGATGATTATATTGATACTATTATCAAAGACAGACTTGAGTATAAGTACAAGAATGAAGGTATCAATGCTATCCCAACAAAAGTTGCAGTATCTGATATTAGTCACAATATTTCTAAGGAAAGATTTAAGAAAGTCCTTGCACGACCTGACTTTATGTCCGAAAAGTCAATGACACCAACTGAAAGAGGTACAGCAGTACATTCAGCTTTACAGTATATTGACTTTAAAAATGCAAGAAATAACTTTGACGGTGAAATAGAAAGATTAGTCTCTAAAGGTTTTATCACTAAAAGACAAGGTGAAGTACTTGACCGTAATAAACTACTAAACCTTGTAAATTCACCTTTAACAGATAGAATTGTAAATTCCGAAAAAGTATATCGTGAGTTTAAGTTCTATACAAAAATCTTAGCAAAAGATGCATTAGAAAATGTACCTGAGAATTTCTCAGAACAAAAAATTATCCTACAAGGTGCAGTTGACTTAGCATTTGTAGAAGATGATTCACTTGTAATTGTTGACTACAAAACCGATAGAATTAAAGATGTTTCAGAACTAAAGGAACTGTATTCTCAGCAACTTTTACTTTACAAAAACGCTATGGAACAGTGTACTCCATACAAAGTTTCTAAATGCATAATCTATTCAATCACTTTAGGTGAATTTGTAGAGGTGTAGGTGATTTTATGAGTAAAATTCTTATTTTAGTGGGTAGTGTTAGGAAAAATGGCAATACAGAACTTTTAGCAAATGCCTTTAAACAAGGTGCAGAAAAGCACAATTCTGTGAAAATTATTTCAGTAGCAGACTACAAAATTAATCCTTGTGTAGGTTGCGAATATTGCCAAAATAGTGACGGTAATGTTTGTGTACAAAATGATGATATGAAAATTATCTATGAAAAGCTGAAAGAATGTGACACATTGGTTATTGCATCACCGGTGTATTTTTACGGAATTTCTGCCCAATTGAAAGCACTAATCGACAGACTACACACACCAATGAGAAATACTTTTTCTGTTAAGAATATGGCTTTGCTATTAGTAGCCGGTGCATCACTTCCACAAGTTTTTGACTCAATCCTAGTTCAGTATAACCTTGTGCTTAGTTACTTTAAACTTAATGACTTAGGCAAGGTTCTAGTAACAGATGTTAGACAGAAAGGTGCTATCAAAGATAACAAAGCCCTACTTGATGCATATAATTTAGGTATGTCAATAAATTAAATTTGTAGTGATTAATTAATATCAATCACAAAACGCAATAATAATTAATTCCAAATCACAATAGTTAATCATAAATCTCAATAGTTAATCATAAATCTCAATAATTAATCATAAATTACAATAGTTTGTAAACAAAAAGCTCCCAATTGGGAGCTTTTTTCATTCTGTTATAAATCAGTTTTTTATTAAATTTTGCGTCAAGTTTAGTTAGATAAATTAGGGTTTGTAGGGCTAAATGTAAAGTGTTAAATTTCAGCAAATAAGGCTCCCTTGTGTGAAGGGAGCTGTCGCTTGTAAATTGGAAGAATGACAATTTACTCTTAAAGAGCGACTGAGGGATTGTTATGGTATATACTTTTTGCTATATCAATTTTATTCGATAGATATATAATAGGTTTTGTTTTCCTATCTAAATTTTATCTATCTATTACTGCCTACTAGACAATCCCTCTGTCAGCTATCGCTGACATCTCCCTTTACACAAGGGCGACTAGCGAATATGTACAAATTTAGGGTAATTACACAGGACAAAATAACAACAAACTTTTGGCTTACAGTTGTAGTGGCGAACATCGTTCGCCCGTAATGAAAGTGTGATACCTGTGGGATTTTTGTCCTATTTACAGACTATAAATTTATAATAACTACATAGGGCAAAATACCTATATAAAGGTTAGTTTGTAACGGGACATCAATGATGTCCCCTACACCTGTTAGCCGCACTATTGTTATAATAACAGTTATGATAATTCTGCAAATTTTCCTTTAACCACAATCAAAATTAAAAAGAAAAACCCTAATTTATAGTGCTAATTACAACTCACCACAATAAAATCAAAATCACCTATTCAACTTTTCAATAATCTTTTCAGCACATTTGATGCCATCAACACCGGCAGAAACAATACCACCGGCATAACCTGCACCTTCACCACAAGGATAAAGTCCCTCAACACTAACACTTTCAAGGCTTTCTCTATCACGAAGAATTCTGATGGGTGATGAACTTCTTGACTCAACACCGGTTAATAATGCATCATTGTCAGCAAAACCTTTAAGCCTTTTATCCATCTGTATAATGCCACTTCTCATTGAATTAGTGATAAATTCCGGTAGTACATCATCCATTTTACAGAACTTTGTACCGATTTTATATGATGGCAATACTTCACCAAAGTTATCACTAACTTTATTGTTGAGAAAGTCTCCAACCTTTTGTACAGGTGCTTTGTAGTCACTGCCACCAACTAAAAATGCTTTTCTCTCAATTTCTTCTTGAAAGTACATTCCGGAAAGTACATCATCACCAAAGTCATTTGGATTAATACCAACAAGTAGAGCAGAGTTAGAATTTACTTCATCTCTGGCATAATAACTCATACCGTTGGTAACAACAGTTTCTTCTGTACTTTGTGCCGGTACAACCAAACCACCGGGACACATACAAAATGTATAAACACCTCTACCGTTTTCAAGGTGACTGTTTAGCTTATATACTGATGGTGTCAGCTTTTTGCATTTTGCAAATTCACCGTATTGTGCAATGTCAATTTTTTCTTGTAAATGCTCAATTCTTGCACCTACTGCAAAAGGCTTTGCCTCAATAGAAAGGTTCATATCCTTAATCATCCTAAAGGTATCTCTAGCTGAATGACCGATTGCAAGAATAATATTGTCGCAGAAAATTTCTTTTTCTTGACCATTACTTGTAGCAATAATTGACTTAACCTTGTTATCTTTGAGATTAATTTTATTTAAACAAGTGCCAAATAATACTTCGCCACCAAGTGACTTAATTTCTTCTCTAATGTTTTTAATAGTAGGTTTTAATTTGTCAGTACCAATGTGAGGTTTTGCATTGTACATAATGTCTTTAGGTGCACCATGACTGACAAATTCTTCAAATAACTTTCTAACTCTCTTGTCCTTAGTACCGGTAGTTAACTTACCGTCAGAAAAAGCACCTGCACCACCTTCACCAAATTGTACATTAGAATTAGTGTTTAATTTGCCACCATTCCAAAATGTATCAACAGCACTTGTCCTAGTGTCAATGTCCATACCTCTTTCAATCAAAGTTACCTTAGCACCTGACCTTGCAAGTATTAAACTTGCAAATAATCCGGCAGGACCTGCACCAACAACAACTGTGTTGCTACTGTTATTTTTGCAAATAGGTTGTTCATATTTGTAGATTTTACTTTCAGAAACTTTTTTGCTTTTAGTTCTCTTTAGTGTAGAATTTTCATTTTTTAACTTAACATCAACAGTAGCCAAGAAGTGAACATCACTTTTCTTTCTGGCATCAATAGATAACTTGAAAAGTTCATAGCTAACTATTTCATCTTTCTTACAGTTAAGTTCCTTAACTATTTTTTTAATCAACTCATCTTCCTTGTAATTAGGAGATAATCGTAAATTATTTATTCTTATCATTCTAAAGCACCGGCTTTCATTCCTGAGGCAAAAGCAAATTGTAAATTGTATCCACCACAAATGCCATCAATGTCAATAATCTCACCACAAAAATATAGGTTAGGAATATATAGACTTTCCAGAGTATTAGTGTTAATTTCTTTACCTGATACACCACCACAGGTAACCTGACTTTTTGAATAATCATTTTTACCGGTAGTAACAAAGTCAAATTCATTTATTATTCCGGCAAGATTTTCAATTTCTTTTTTAGAAATATCATTGCACTTTCTGTTGAAAGAACCCATTTTTCCAACCTTTAATAATGCAACAGAAAGTTTATTGTTAAACATACCAAGGAAAAAGTCCTCAATACTGTTGTCTTTAAACAAAGTTCTTCTTTCCTTTAAAATATCAATAATTTCATTTTTACTGTAGTCAGGCATTAAGGAAACTCTTACTGTATCATAGTCAAGATAACTAAGATTAAATGCACAGATACCTGAAATACTTTCACCGGTAAATTGAATTTCACCACTGTCACTTTTAACTACTTTACCTTTTTTCATAACAGATACTTTACCGTCAGCTCTAACACCTTTGATAGTTTTTAGAATATCAGACTTAACATTAATAGGGCAAAGTGCAGGTTTTAGCTTGGTAATAGTGTGGCCTAAGTTTTCTACAAGTGAATACATACTACCGTCACTACCAAGGTTAGGACTGCTTTTGCCACCTGTAGCAATAATTAATTTGTCACAACTGAATTTATATAAATTAGTCTTAATTTCAAAAGTCTCACCAACTGAAATATCAGTTACCCTACAGTCTGTATATATTTCAATATCGTCTTGATAAAGTCTGTTTCTAAGAATATCCAAAACTGCTGAGGCTTGTTTACATTTAGGATAAACTCTGCCACAATTATCTGCAAAGGTATATAAACCCATACTGTTAAAATAATTTACTATATATTTAGGAGAATATTCAGAAAATAAATTTTTAATCCCATAGCTAAAGCTACCGTGATAATCTTTAATTTTAGCACCTATATTTGTCATATTGCATTTACCGTTACCTGTAGCTAAAATTTTCTTGCCGATTCTACTTTCCTTTTCAATAATGGCAACATTTTCGTATTGCTTTTTAGCTTCAATAGCTGCTACAATACCTGATGCACCACCACCGATTATTACAACATCATACTTCATATATTTCCTCATAAAAAACAATAGTGGGATTGCTCCCACTATCTAAAATTTTAATATTTTAATATAATTTTATTTTGCCTTTTTCTTCTTTAGAATATGTCTTACAACAAAGATACCAATTACTACTGCAACAATACCACAAAGAGCAGCTACAACAACACTTGTTGGAATGTTAAATGTTGTTACAATCCAAGGAATACCGTAAGTGATAATTGTCATAATAGTTGCTGACATACATAGTCCCAAAATAGTAGCAATAAATGTTTGCTTTAAACTAAAGTTAAATAAACCGGCTACAAGACCACCTGTCCAAGCACCTGTTACAGGAAGTGGAATACCGATAAATACTGTAAGACCGAAGGTTTTGTACTTCATAATTTTTGGAGCACTTGTGTTTGCTTTATTCTCTAAGAAGTCAACAAACTTAACAACAGGACTTAACTTAGTTTTTCTCAAGAACTTTAGTAGCTTTTCAATAAACAGTACTACGAATGGGATTGGTAAGAAGTTACCAACAATACAAATTGGCAATGCTTGCCATAGTGGTACTTTACATAGAGCAGCAGCAATCAGTCCACCACGAAGTTCCAAAATAGGAAACAATGATACTAAGAAACAGAACAACTGTCCGTTCATATGTAGCGTATCGTTTAACATATTAATAAATGATTCCATAACATTCTCCTATCGGTCATTATTACTAAAATATTATATATTAATTTATTCAATTTATCAATAGATTTCATTGACTTTCTTGTTAAATCTTTGTAAAATAATAGTGTATTGTGAAGGAGTGTGCTATGAAATCTTTACATATGAGCAAAAAAGATAAATTAAAAGCAATTATACTCATAATTATGACTTTATGTGTTGTTGCTTTTATTTTTATGCATTCATTAACCCCGGCAACTCTCAGTGCTGAGGAGTCAGGTGCAGTTACTGACTGGCTAACTAATTTAATACCCTTTCAGTTAACAGACCATATTGTCAGAAAACTGGCACACTTTACGGAATATTCAGTTCTTGGCTTTTTAACCTCTTTTACTGTATATTCTTTCTTCAAGAAACCAACCGGTGGAATTTTCATAAAATTGTTTGTTACTCTTTTTACAGCAGTAATTGACGAAACAATACAACTTAATGTACCCGGTAGAAGTGGACAAGTAACAGATGTGCTACTTGATTTTTCAGGTGCAGTTACGGGTATAATAGTATCCATCTTGTTGATTTTGATTTACTTACTATATAAAAAAGGAAAGGAAATGAAAAATGGAAGGAACTAAACAAAACAAAATGGGTACTGCCCCAATGTTCAGACTTATTTTAGGTATGAGTTTACCTGCTATGTTTAGTATGCTTATTCAGGCACTATACAACATTGTTGATAGTATGTTTGTTAGTAACTATAGCAATAGTATTTTAACCGGTAATGACTCACTACTTTCTGTTAATATTGCTTATCCGTTACAGATGATTCTTATTTCTGTAGCAGTTGGTTCAGGTGTTGGTGTTAACTCACTAATAGCCAGAAGACTTGGTGCAAGACATCAAGAACAAGCTGACTCAGCAGCAACTCATGGATTTTTCTTAACATTTATTGACTGGTTTATATTTGTTCTTATTGGTATATTTCTTGCAAAACCATTTATCTCACTATATACAAATGACCAAGCTATTATGGATGCCAGTGTAGCCTATATCAGAATTGTACTTATCGGTTCATTAGGTTCAAATATCACTTGTATGCTTGAAAAGGTATTGCAGTCAACAGGTAATATGATAATGCCAATGCTTAGTCAGCTAACAGGTGCAGTTATTAATATTATCCTTGACCCAATCTTTATTTATACATTTGATTTAGGTGTAGCCGGTGCTGCTATTGCAACAATTATTGCTCAGCATATTAGTGCAGTACTTTGCTTATTCTTCCTATTTGGCAAGAAACAACTTGTAAAAATCAATGTTAAAGGATTTAGATTTAAGGCAGAAACAGTAAAGAATATTTATGTAGTTGCTTTACCGGCAATGGTTATGCAAGCTATCGGTTCATTTATGGTTATGGGTATTAACTTTATTATCTCATTGGCTAATGACACAGTAGCAGCTAAGAATGCAGCAACAAATGTATTTGGTGTTTACTTCAAACTTCAGTCATTTGTATTTATGCCTGTATTCGGTCTAAACCAAGGTTCAACACCTATTATCGGTTTTAACTACGGTGCTAGGGATAAAAAGAGAATGTACAGTGCTATTAAGTGGGCGATTCTCTTTGCAGTAATTATTATGACTGCCGGTTTTATTGTATTCCAAATTGTTCCGGATGTACTTCTAGGTCTGTTTAACCCAACAGAAGAAATGCTTGATATTGGTACAGTAGCTTTGAGAATTATCTCTCTATGCTTTATTCCTGCAGCACTTGGTATTGTATTCTCAGGTGTATTCCAAGCTGTTGGTAAAGGTGTCAGAAGTCTTATTATGTCACTACTTCGTCAGCTATGCTTAATTGTTCCTATTGCTTACTTCCTATCAAGTATCAGCCTAAAGGATATGTGGTATGCTTTTCCTCTAGCTGAAATCGGTTCACTTATTGTTGGTATTATCTTCTTTATCACTCTTGTAAAGGGTGACTTTAAAAGACTTGACCACAAGGAATAATTAACCTTTTACTGCATATATTTTAGTGGTGATAATATGCAGTACGATAGAAATGATGAAATTACTTATGACAAAGAATTCTTAGAAACCACTAACAGAGAATATTATAATCCCGAGGACTACAAGAATAATGACGAATTTTGTAGTGAAGAAAAAGTTTTTTCCGAAAAAAAGAAAAAACCACTGCCAACTGTTATTTTATGTCAGCTGATTATATGTATTCTTCTTGGCATTTTCCTTTATTGTTCCAGAACTTATGCACCTGACCTTTTCAGCAATATTATGAGTAGTGTCAATGATATGATTAACGATTCATTGGTTGTTGACGGTAATAACCTTAATGATTATTTTGTAAATAATGGTTAAAAGGTTTTTAGGTGTAGAAATTTCTTTTCAATTTTACTATTTTGCTTTACTTACTATAGTCCTTATATTTGATAAAAGTGGTGGGATTTTCTGTTGCTTTTTGTCTTCATTCTTTCATGAGATAGGACATCTTCTTGCCATTTTAGTTTTAAAGCAAAAGGTAGATAGAATAGAATTTTCATTATTTGATATAAAGATAAAGTCTAACTATTATGTTAGTTTTAGTAAAGAACTTATCATCACCCTTAGTGGTGTGGCTTTTAACCTTATATTATTTTTATTCTTTATAAGAACAATAAAACTATTTGCCTTAGCAAATTTATTTATAGGAATTTTCAACTTATTGCCTGTTTCCACATTAGATGGGGGACAGGCAATAAATATTATATTAAATAAGTTTATTTCTGAAGAAAAATCTGTTATAATTTTAAATATACTTACAGTGATTTTTGCAATACCTATTTTCACTTTAGGTATAATAGTATTATTTAACACAGGATATAATTTTTCTTTCTTACTTTTAGGTGTGTATTTATTCCTAACACCTATCTACAACAGAAAGGCTATTTCAAGAGGTAACTATGATTAATAAGGAAGTAGAAAAATATTTATTAAAAGTTCAGAAACCGGCAAAATATGTTGGTGGTGAACTTAATGCAGTTGTAAAGAATAAGGAAGATGTAGATGTACGATTTGCATTTTGTTTTCCCGATACTTACGAAGTAGGTATGTCCCATTTAGGAATGAAAATTCTTTACAGCCAGTTTAACAGTGTGCCATATATTTGGTGTGAAAGAGTTTTTGCGCCATGGATTGATATGGAAGATGTTATGAAAGAACATAACATTCCACTGTATGCACTTGAAAGTGGTGACCCACTATCTGACTTTGACTTTATCGGTTTTACTTTGCAGTACGAACTATCATTTACAAATGTTCTTAATATGCTAAAGCTAGGTAATATTCCGATTTGTTCAAAGGACAGAATGAACTTAGGTCTAAAGAATATTGTAGTAGCAGGTGGCCCATGTGCTTGTAATCCGGAACCAATAGCAGATTTTATAGATATTTTCTTTATCGGTGAAGGTGAAGAGGTTGATATGGAGGTTATGGAGCTTTACCGTCAATGTAGAGATGAAAATGTTTCAAGAGAAGAATTCTTGATTAGAGTATCTAAGATTAAGGGTTGTTATGTGCCATCCCTTTATGATGTAACTTATAACGAAGACGGTACAGTAAAAGCAGTAACACCAAACCATGGTGCACCAAAGAAAATTGAAAAAAGATTAATGATGAATATGGATGAATGTTATTATCCTGATAACTTTGTTGTGCCAAATACTGAGATTGTCCACGATAGAGCAATGCAAGAAATTTTCAGAGGTTGTATTCGTGGATGTAGATTTTGTCAAGCCGGTTTCCTTTATAGACCTGTTAGAGAAAAGTCACCTGAAACTATCAACAAGCAGTGCCATGACCTATGTAACAATACAGGTTATGATGAAGTTTCACTTTCATCCCTTAGTTCAAGTGACTATACACAGATTGTTCCACTACTAACCGAATTAAATAAATGGTCAGTTGATGAACAAGTCAGTATCTCTTTACCATCATTAAGAGTTGATGGCTTTACCGATGATATTATGTCAAAGATTAAGACAGTTCGTAAAAGTGGTTTAACCTTTGCACCGGAAGCCGGTTCACAAAGATTAAGAGATGCTATCAACAAAAATGTAAAAGAAGATGAATTACTAAAAACTTGCAGAACTGCTTTCTCAGGTGGATGGACAAGAGTAAAGCTATACTTTATGATTGGTTTACCAACAGAAACAATGGACGATGTAAATGCTATTCCGGCACTGGGCAAAACGGTTGTTGACGAATATTACAAAACTGAGGACAGACCAAAGGGTAAGTCAGTTAGTGTTACAGTTTCAGCATCCAGCTTTGTACCAAAGCCATTTACTCCATTCCAATGGGAACCACAGGATACTATTCCAACAATTCACGAAAAGCAGAAAAGTATTCTTGACCATATTGAAAGTAAGAAAATTAATTTTAATTACCACGATGCCGATACTAGCTTCCTAGAAGGTGTATTTGCCAGAGGTGACAGAAAACTTTGTAAAGCTATGAAACTTGCTTGTGAAAGAGGTTTCCATTTTGATGGTTGGAATGAATGTTTCGACTTACAGAAATGGCTGGATTTATTTGAAGAATGTGGAATTGACCCATCATTCTATGCTAACCGTAGAAGAAGTTTTGATGAAGTTTTACCTTGGGACCATATTGATTATGGTATCAAAAAACAATTTTTAATTGACGAATGTCACAAGGCTTATTGTTCTACAACTACACCAAACTGTAGACAAGAATGTAGCAAATGTGGTGCAAATCGTTATGGTGGAGGTGTTTGTTTTGAAACCCGTTAGAATTTGGTTTACTAAAGATAATGAATGTAAGTATATAAGTCACCTTGACCTTAACCGAGTTGTAATGCGTGCATTACACAAAAGCAAACTTAACATTTGGCATACTGAGGGATTTAACCCACACCCATTTGTAACCTTTGCTTTGCCACTTTCTCTTGGATTTAAAGGTGTAAAGGAAACAATGGATATTAAGCTACTTGATGATTATAATAAGGATGAAATTATTTCTGCCCTTAATAATTGCCTACCTTCCGGCATCAAGGTTTATGATGTAACTGAACCTGTTATGAAAGCCGGTAAAATTGCTCAGGCTCTTTTTGAAATCACTTTATATCCTGAAACTGTTGACCTAGATACTCTGTACAATAACTTTAAAGAATTACTTAATCAACCTGAAATTTTAGTTATGAAGAAAACTAAGAAAAAAGGTTTGAAAGAAATTGACATTAAACCTCATATCTTAAAGGTTAATGTAGCTAAAGAAGATGATTGTGTTAAGTGTAATATGCTTTTACCTGCCGGTAGTACAACCAACATTAACCCTACATTATTTATTAATGCATATAACGAAAAGTATAGTGATGATGTAATTTATCGTATTACAAGACTTGATGTATTTAACGATAAAGGTGAAAGTTTCAAGTGATGAGGTACAATTCTCTTAATAACTATTTGCGTAATAAATTCGGCAAAAAAGTTTACAAGATTTCCATTGACGGTGGTTTTACTTGTCCTAATCGTGACGGTAAAATTTCTACAGGTGGTTGTATATTTTGTTCTGCAAAGGGTTCAGGTGACTTTGCAACAAGTAAATCCCTTTCCATAACCCAGCAAATTGAACAAGGCAAAGAGAGAGTAAGAAGTAAAACAAAGGACAATAGCTTTATTGCTTATTTTCAAGCCTTTACAAATACTTATGCACCAATAGATGTGTTGGAAAGTAAATTTACTGAGGCTATAAATCATAAGGATATTGTAGCCTTGTCAGTAGCCACAAGACCTGATTGTGTAGATGATAATGTACTTAAGTTACTTGAAAAGCTAAATAAAATCAAGCCTGTATGGGTGGAACTTGGACTTCAAACTATCAAAGAAAGTTCAGTTGATTATATCCGTAGAGGGTATGAAAATTCTGTATATGTTGATACAGCAACAAAACTTAGAAATATAGGCATAGAAGTTATAACCCATATTATTTTAGGTTTACCTAATGAAAGTAAACTTGATATGCTAAGGTCAGTTGATTTTGCTTGTAAATATTCTGACGGTATTAAACTTCAATTACTTCATATTCTAAAAGGTACAGACTTACTGAAAGATTATGAAGACAGTAAATTCAATGCCCTAACTATGGAACAGTATATTGACATCCTATGTGATGCAGTTTCTATAATTCCTAAGAATGTTATAATCCATAGACTTACAGGTGATGGGGATAAGAAGATATTAGTTGCTCCACTATGGAGTGGCAACAAAAAGGTAGTACTAAACACAATTAACAAAACCTTTGAAGAAAGAAATATTATTCAAGGTTCAAAAACTTTACAAGATTATATTTAACTCGTAAGAACAGTAGAAAACCTACTGTTCTTTTCTTTTGTTTATAATATTAGCAATAACTACAAATTATTATATTGATATTTTCACATATTATACAATATTACTAATATACACAAAACATATCGAAATAATAGGAATACTTCTTGACATTTATGAGATGTGATAATATAATATACAACATAGCATACTAAACAGATAGGTAATGTATTAAATTATTATTGAGGTGAACAAAATGAAAAAATTATTATCAAAAAACTTAATATCATTGCTACTGGTAATTTCTTTACTATGCACTTCAGCAGTAGTTTTTTCAGGTTGTAGTTCATCAAAAGCAAAGAACGGTGAAGTGTCTATTGTAAATGTGTCTTATGACCCTACAAGAGAATTTTACGAAGAATATAACAAAATCTTTGCAAAACATTGGTACAAAACCCATCAGCAAGATGTTGAGGTTATTCAGTCACATGGTGGTTCAGGCAAACAAGCCCTTGAAGTTGCAAACGGTCTGGAGGCTGATGTGGTAACTTTAGCACTTGAATATGATATAAATTCGATACAGGATGCCGGTTTAATTAAAAAAGGTTGGGTAAATAACTTCAAGAACGACTCAGCACCATATACATCAACAATAGTTTTCCTAGTTCGTAAGGGTAATCCTAAGAACATTCACGATTGGGATGACTTAGTAAAGAATGGTGTAGGAGTGATTACTCCTAACCCTAAAACATCAGGTGGAGCAAGGTGGAATTACCTAGGTGCATGGGCTTATGCAAATGAAAAGTATAACGGTGATGAAACCAAAGTTAAAGAATTTATCAAAAAGTTATATCAGAATGTTTTAGTTCTAGATTCAGGTGCAAGAGGTGCAACAACTTCATTTATAGAAAACGGTCAAGGTGATGTGCTTATAGCTTGGGAGAATGAGGCTTACCTTTCATTACAGGATTATAAGGATGAATACGAAATTATTTCACCAAGTATTAGTATTTTAGCTCAACCATCAGTAGCAGTTGTTGATGATGTAGTTGATGACAGAGGTACAAGAAATGTTGCTACAGAATATTTAAAGTACCTTTACAGTGATGACGCTCAGCGTATAGCCGGTAAAAATTATTACCGACCTACTAATAAGAAAATTCTAAAAGAATTTAGCGATAAGTTCGATTTATCAATGAAACTTGTAACTATCAAAGATTTTGGTGGTTGGGAAAAGGTTCAGAAAAAGCACTTTGCAGATGGTGGAATTTTTGATGAAATTTATGCAAAGTAATGTATAGAAGAAATAACGGAGAATTGGGTGTAACAAAATGAAGAAAAATGTAAATAAAAGGGTTATTCCTTTTTTTGGATTGTCAATGGGTGTCACAGTAACAATGCTGAGTTTAGTTGTTCTGATACCTCTTGCATCCCTAATTATTTATACTTCAAAATTAAGTTTTAGCGAAATTATTGCAACAATTACTGCTCCAAGAGTTGTAGCAAGTTATAAGGTCAGTTTCATAACTGCTTTCATAGCTTCACTTATTAATGCAGTAATGGGTGTTATCTTAGCATGGGTTTTAGTAAGATATAAATTTCCTTGTAAAAGAATTTTAGATGGTATTATCGAATTACCTTTTGCTTTACCTACAGCAGTAGCAGGTATAGCATTAACAAGTTTAACTGCCGATAACGGTTTGGTAGGTAAGTTCTTTGCTAAGTTCGGTATCAGTATTGCTTATACTAAAGTTGGTATTACAGTAGCTTTAGTATTTATAGGTATTCCATTTGTAGTAAGAGCAGTTCAGCCTATTCTCGAAAAACTGGACTCAACTTATGAAGAAGCAGCCGGTGTACTTGGTGCTAGTAGAGTAAAAATATTTTGGAAAATTATTTTTCCTGAAATTTTCCCATCAGTGCTAACAGGCTTTGGTTTAGCATTTGGCAGATGCCTTGGTGAATATGGTAGCATAGTTTTCATAGCCGGTAATAAACCATTTGAAACAGAAATCACACCACTTATTATTATGTCAAAGTTACAAGAATTTGATTATTCGTCAGCAACTGCAATTGCACTTGTAATGCTGATAGTTTCATTCTTAGTACTATTCTTAGTTAACCTAGTTCAAATTCATAACACAAAAATTCTAAAGGGAGGTAGATAAAATGGAAAACAGTTCAAAAGGCTCAAAAGTAGTTAAGTGGGTACTAATCGGAGTTAGCTTTCTTTTCATAGCAATTATGCTTATTCTACCTTTGATTACTGTACTGACAGAGGCATTTAAAGATGGCATAAAAGTCTTTTACCAAGCAGTAACAGATAAATATACAGTAGATGCAATTGTCTTAACACTTGAGGCAACAGGTATTGCAGTAATTGTAAATACTCTTTTCGGTATCTTTGCATCATGGTCAATTACTAAGTTTCAGTTTAAAGGTAAGAAAATTTTAACTACATTAATCGACTTGCCGGTAACAGTTTCTCCTGTTATTGCAGGTTTGATTTTCGTATTAACATACGGTAGACAAAGTCCTATTTATCCAATACTTGATGCACTGCATATTAAGGTTATCTTTGCAGTACCGGGTATTATTTTAGCAACAGTATTTGTTACATTCCCATTTATTTCAAGAGAGCTTATTTCTGTTCTTGAGTCACAAGGCAGTGATGAAGAAGAGGCAGCAGCTTTGATGGGTGCTAATGGTTTTACAATCTTTAGAAAGATTACTTTCCCTCATATTAAGTGGGCATTCCTATATGGTGTTGTACTTTGTGCAGCAAGAGCAATGGGTGAATTTGGTGCAGTATCAGTTCTTTCAGGTCACTTACGAGGAAGAACAAACACCCTACCATTACATGTAGAAATTTTGTTTAACGAATTTAAGTATGTACCGGCCTTTGCAGTTTCAGCAATACTTGTACTAATGGCTGTGGCAATACTTGTAATAAGAAGTGTTGTAGAATATAGAGGAAAGAAGGAACTATAAGATGTATGTTGAATTAAAGAATATTAACAAAACATATGGAGATTACAAAGCATCAAGTGATGTAAACTTCGGCATAGAAAAAGGCAAACTTATCGGCTTACTAGGTCCTTCCGGTAGTGGCAAAACTACAATCCTTCGTATGATTGCAGGACTTGAAAATCCCGACAGTGGTGAAATTATTATTGACGGTGAAGTTGTTAACAATATTCCTGCAAGTAAAAGAGGTATAGGCTTTGTATTCCAAAACTATGCACTGTTTAGATATATGACTGTTTTTGATAATATTGCTTTCGGTTTGAAAATTCAGAAGAAAAGTAAGAAGTATATTAGAGAAAGAGTAAAAGAACTTATAAAGTTAATCGGTCTTGAAGGTCTTGATAATCGTTATCCAAGTCAGCTTTCAGGTGGTCAAAGACAGAGAGTAGCTTTTGCAAGAGCATTAGCACCAAACCCACATTTACTTTTACTTGATGAACCTTTTGCAGCTATTGATGCAAAGGTTAGACAGGAACTTCGTTCATGGCTAAAAGAGATGATTCAAAAGCTAGGTGTTACAAGTATTTTCGTAACACATGACCAAGATGAGGCAATTGAAGTAGCCGATGAAATTATCATCACTAATAAAGGCAGAATTGAACAAAAGGGAACACCTTTTGAAATTTACCAAAAGCCGGAAACTGCTTTTTCAGCAACATTCTTTGGCAAAACTTCTTTCCTAGAAGATTACACAAAGTTCAATACTTTTGAAAGAATTGAAGGTGCAGAAAAAGCAATTGTAAGACCTGAATTTGTAAAAATTTATAAATATGGTGAAAAGCTAAAGTACAAGACTTCTGCTTCTATCGGTAAAGTTGTGAAAACTGCCTTTATGGGCGATAGAATAGAAATTACTGTTGAATGTAACGGTAGCACACTAGTTGCCACAAGAGGACTTGACGAACCTTCAGTTTCAGTAGGTGAGGAAGTAAGAGTGTTCCTATACAAAACTATTGTAACAGTTGGCAACAAAGCCCATATCCTAGATAACCTATCACTAACAGAGGTTTCAATGGTTATCTAATATTGACAATATTCATTTCAAGTATTAAAATTTACATTAGAATTTTAAATGGGTGAAAATATTGAATTGTATTAGTCTTAACTATAAGCAAATAAAGCTTGATATTAGAAAGTCATTTGCTTTTGATGATAATGTAAAACTAAATATTATGAAACAACTTACACTGGGTGACAAAATCACCCAGTGCATTTTACTATGTACTTGTAACCGTACAGAAGTTTATTTTGACGGTAGTAAAAAGTACTTTGATTATGTAATAAATGTATTGTCACAGTATTCTAATGTGTCAAAAGATGCAATCAAAAAGTACGCTATGTTCTTTGAAAATGAAAAAGCTACTTTCCATCTTTTTAAAGTAACAAGTGGAATTGACTCAATGGTTATGGGTGAGGATGAAATCCTTAGCCAAACAAGAAGTGCATATATGTTCTCTAAAAATAATAACTTTACAAGTTATGAATTCAATATGATTTTCCAAAAGTCATTTGAATGTGCAAAGATTATTAAGAATGAAACGCCTTTATCCACAACATCAATTTCAGTAGCTACATTAGTAGGTAATGTTGTGTCAAAATTAGGGGATAACACAAATGTACTTGTAATCGGTGCAAGTGGTAAAATCGGTACAACAGTTGTAAAAAATCTTCTTTCACATAAAAATATAAATGTAAAAATTACTATGAGAGAACACAATAAGCAACTGTCAACTGTTGATGATAATATTGAGGTTGTACCTTATAATGATAGATATAATTATATTAACAATTCTGCTTGTATTGTAAGTGCAACAAAAAGTCCTCATTATACTATTACTAAGTATGATGTTGATAATAGTGATATTAATACAAAGTCAAGACTGCTTATTGACCTTGCAGTACCACCTGATATTGACAGTGAACTTGACGGTTACAATGGTTTTTCAATTTTAAACATTGACCACTTTGAAGAAATAGCAAATTACAATAATAAAATCAAAGAGTCAAGTGTTGAGTCAGCGTTGAAAATTATCGGCAGTGAAATTGATGAACTAAAGAAAGATATTATCTTTCATTCATTTTTACCTAAGATGAAGAATATGGATGATAAAGAGAAGAAAGTTATTTATAAGATGAAGTCAAATTTATCTTCAAAGTCATTTGAAGAATTTATTTCAGTATATGAGAAAGAGAGTTAGTATGGGGTATTTTCCATTTTTTGTAGATGTAGAAAATCAAAATTGCCTTGTTGTAGGTGGTGGTGTGGTAGCTTTGAGAAAGATTGAAAAGTTACTGCCTTTTAACCCAAACATTACTGTTGTTTCTCCTAAAGTACATAAAGAAATTTTATCAATAAAAAATATAAATATAATTAAGAGAAAATTTGATTTTAATGATTTAAAAGAAAAATCATTTGTAATTACTGCAACTGATGATAAAGTTCTCAATAAAGAAATTTATAATTCTTGTGAAGAAAATAATATTCCTGTGAATACTGTTGATGACAAGGACAATTGTTCCTTTATTTTCCCTGCACTAGCTAGGAATAATGGTGTAACTGTTGCAATCTCAACATCAGGAAAAAGCCCTCTATACGCAAAGTATCTTCGTAAAAAGATAGAAAACTTAATCCAAGATAGCGAAAGTATAGTTGATAATCTAAGCAAATACAGAGAGAAAATTAAGAATGAAATTTCTTTAGAAGAAAATAGAAAGGTAGCATTTGAAAAGCTACTTGAATATTCTCTAAGTAATGAAAGTATTACAGATGATTTAGTAGATAAGATAATTAAGGATTTGTCAGTATGAATATAAAGATAGGAACAAGAAAAAGTAAATTAGCACTTGCACAAACAAATATGGTTGTAAATGAAATCAAAAAGTATTTTCCCTCAATTAATATTGAAGTAGTACATTTTACAACTAAAGGTGACAAAGTCCTTAATAAACCACTTATAAATATAGGTGGTAAAGGTGTTTTTGTAACAGAAATTGAAGATGCTTTATTAAATAAAGAAATTGATTTAGCAGTTCATAGTGCTAAGGATTTACCTTTACAGTTGCAAGATAATTTAACTATTTCTGCAGTTCTGAAAAGAGGAAATTACAGAGATACTTTAGTAACTGTTAAGGGTAAAGAAATAGATTTTTCAAGGGAAATTATAATAGGTACAGGCAGTAACCGTAGAAAGTTAGCATTTAAAAATTTATACCCAAATGCTACTTTTAAGGATATTAGAGGTAATGTAGATACTCGTTTAAATAAACTTTATAACGGTGAGTATGACGGTATTATCCTTGCAATGGCAGGGCTTGAAAGGGTAGATTTATTAAGTGACAGTAGATTTACTTTCACACCGTTTGACTATAAAGATTTTGTACCGGCACCATGCCAAGGTATAATTGCTATTGAGTCAAGAAACAATGATTTAACGGAAATTTTATCTAAAATAAATCATAAAGATACCTTTTATTCGTTCCAAACCGAAAGACATATTTTAAACATTCTTAATGCAGATTGTGGAATGCCGCTGGGTGCATATAGCTTTGTAGAAAATAATAAAATCAATGTAGTATATACAAGTGACAGTAAAGAGATAATCACAAAAAGTGATTTAATAGAAAATAGATTTAACCTTGCAGAAAGTGTGGTGAGATAGTGGGAGTAGTATATTTAGTAGGTGCCGGTTGTGGTGATTATGACTTAATCACCATGAGAGGCTATGAACTAATCAAGAAATGTGATGTATTGGTTTACGATAGTCTAATAGACAGTAAATTCCTTGACTTTGTAAAGGATAATTGTGAAAAAATTCCTGTAGGCAAAAGAGCCGGTCAAAAAAGTGCAAAACAAGAAGATATAAACAATATTCTAGTTACAAAAGGAAAAGAAAACAACATTGTTGTAAGATTTAAGGGTGGTGACCCATTTGTCTTTGGCAGAGGTGGAGAAGAAATTATTTCTTTAAAAGAAAATAATATTCCATATGAAGTAGTACCGGGCATTACTTCCTCAGTAGCAGTACCGGAGCTTTCAGGTATTCCTGTAACTCATAGAAAAACTGCAAGAAGTTTCACCGTAATTACAGGTCATACAAAGGATGATTTGTTACCTGAGAATATGGAGCATTTTGCAAAGTTAAAGGGTACATTAGTATTTCTAATGGGACTAAATAATATTGAGAAAATTACCCAAAGTTTAATTGCAAATGGAAAAGATAAATCTACACCATCAGCAGTAATTTCAAATGGTGCAACTAAAAATCAAGTTGTAGTAAAAGGTACTTTGGAAAATATCGCAGAAAAAGTTAAAGAAAATAATGTAAAGTCACCGGCAATTATAACTGTGGGAGAAACTTCTTCCTATGACTTTTCAAGAACAATTAAACTACCACTTGACAACACCTCAGTTACAGTAACAGGTACTAAGAGATTTTCAGAAAAATTACAACAGAAACTTTATGAAAAAGGTGCGTCAGTAACTCACCTAAATTATCTAAAGGTAGAAAAGTATAATCAAAATAGGAATTTAGAAAATGCACTAAAGAATTTATCTGACTATTCTTTAATAGTGCTGACAAGTATTAACGGTGCAGAAATATTCTTTGAAAAGTTAATTGAATATAAGATTGATGTACGAAAATTATCCAACATTAAGTTTGCAGTAATAGGCTCAGGTACTGCCAAAACTATGGAGAACCATGGTATTATTCCTGACCTGGTACCGGCAGAATTTACTTCATTGGCACTGGGCAATTTAATTGCAAAAACCTATGAAAACGGAAAAGTCCTAATCCTAAGAGCAGAGAAAGGCTCAAAGGACTTAACAGAAGTTTTGTCAAAAAATAATATTGACTATGATGATATAAAGACTTATGATGTAATTAACAGTAGCAAAAGTATGGAAAAGGAAGTAACAACCGACTACATTACTTTTGCAAGTTCTTCCGGTGTAGAAGAATTTTTCAAAAACAATTTTACAATATCAGAGAGAACTAAGATTGTTTCAATCGGTAATATCACTTCAAAGTCACTACTAAAGCATAATGTAAAGGACTTTATAACTTCAAAAGTAGCCGATACAAATGGTCTTTTAAGTGCTATAATTAATGATGTGAAATTTAGGAAATAGAGGAATAGAAAATGGAAAGAATGAGAAGACTTCGTCAGTCAAAAGCAATCCGTGATATGGTGGAGGAAACACGAGTTAACAAAAAGGATTTAATCTATCCTATCTTTGTTGCTGAAGGTGAAAATATCAAAACACCTGTTGACTCAATGCCGGGTGTTTATCAGTATTCAATAGATAACCTTGATTCAATTTTAAAGGAAATAAATGATAGCAAAATTTCAGGACTTTTAATTTTTGGTGTACCTAAGCATAAGGATGAAGTAGGTTCATCAGCTTATGACGACAACGGTATTACCCAAAATGCCATTAGATACATTAAGTCAAAGTACCCTAATATGATTGTTGTTGCAGATGTATGTTTATGTGAATACACTTCTCATGGTCATTGTGGTGTAGTAGACGGTGATGAAATTCTAAACGATGCAACTTTACCACTACTTTGCAAAATGTCAGTTAGCCTAGCAAAAGCAGGTGCAGATATTATTGCACCGTCAGATATGATGGATGGTAGAGTAGAAGCTATCAGAGACAGCCTTGACCATAACGGCTTTATAAACATACCAATTATGGCTTATAGTGCAAAGTTTGCATCAGCATATTATTCACCGTTTAGAGATGCAGCAGATTCTTGCCCACATTTTGGTGACAGAAAGTCATATCAAATGAATGTTGCAAACGGTAGAGAGGCTTTAAGAGAAATTTTAGCCGATGACTATGAAGGTGCCGATATGTTAATGGTAAAACCTGCTTTAGCTTTCCTAGATATTATTGCCAAAGCTAAGGAATATACCAACAAGCCTATTGTTACTTACAATGTTAGTGGTGAGTATTCAATGGTAAAAGCAGCAGCACAAAACGGTTGGATTGATGAAAAGAAAATCGTAATGGAAAATATGATTGGAATGAAGAGAGCCGGTGCTGATATTATTATTACATACCACGCATTAGATGTATCAAAATGGCTTGATGAAGAGGAATAATATGATTACTACAAATTCAGAAAATTTATATAATGAAGCACAAAAGTTTATGCCCGGTGGTGTAAACAGTCCTGTAAGAGCTTGTCGTTCAGTAGGCAGAACACCACTATTTATTGATAAAGCAAAGGGCAGTTATATCTATGATGTTGACGGAAATAAATATATTGACTACATTTGTTCTTGGGGACCTAATATTTTAGGTCATTGTAGGGAAGAAGTTATTAATGCAGTTAAAGCAACTTGTGACAAAGGTTTAACATTCGGTGCTTGTCATAAGGGAGAAATTACTTTAGCAAAGTTAATTCAAAAGCACTTCCCATCAATGGAAATGTTACGACTTGTTAATTCCGGTACAGAAGCAGTTATGAGTGCCATCAGAGCAGCAAGAGGCTATACAGGCAAGGACAAGATTATTAAGTTTGAGGGTTGCTACCACGGCCATTCCGATGGACTACTAGTAAAAGGTGGTTCAGGACTTTTAACAAACTCAATCCCTAACAGTGCCGGTGTACCAAAGGGTTATACAGATACAACCTTACTTGCAAAGTACAATGATGAAAATTCTGTTGAAGAATTATTCAATGCTAACAAAGATGAAATTGCTTGTGTTATTGTAGAGCCTTGTGCAGCAAATATGGGTGTTGTACCACCAAAGGAAGGCTTTTTACAGTTCCTAAGAGATATTACAAAGAAAAATAATGCACTTCTGATTTTTGATGAAGTTATTACAGGTTTTAGACTTTCAATAGGTGGTGCTCAAAAGTATTACAATATAACACCTGACCTTACAACACTAGGTAAAATTGTTGGTGGTGGTATGCCACTTGCAGTTTATGGTGGTAAAAGGGAAGTAATGGAGTGTGTTGCACCACTAGGCTCAGTATATCAAGCCGGTACACTTTCAGGTAATCCGGTAGCAGTTACTTCCGGAATAGAAACTATCAAGATTCTTGAAAGTAATGTATCTGAGTATGATGTGCTAAATGGAAAGTCAGCAAAGATTGAAAAGGCTATGAAAGAAATAGGTCTTAATGTTAACAGAGTAGGTTCAATTATGACACCATTCTTTACTGACAAAATGGTTACCGACTACGATACAGCAGTAACTTCAAATACAGAAAATTTTGCAAAGTTCTTTAACCATATGCAAAGTAACGGTATCTATTCAGCACCATCACAGTTTGAAGCAATGTTTGTTTCAATGGCTCATTCCGATGAAGATATTGATTACACTTGTGATGTAATTAAATCATTTAAGCTATAATGAATTTTATATAACAAAAAAGTGGGGACTACTTATTAATTTAAGCAGTCCCCATTTTTAGGAGTATAATAGTAGATTAAATATAATACATAAACTCAGATTCTTTTTTACCACTCTTCTGTTTACACATTTCTGTAATATCAGCAAGAGTAATTTTTTCTGTAAAATTCTGAAGAAAAGCAGTAATGTTATCCCAAACTTCTGACTTTAAGGTTTTTACAATGACAGAGTCTTCATTAACATTATAGAAGTTTACATTTTCAAGTACAGAAATATCAAGTGTATCAATAATTTCCTTTAATGTGATTTCATCACTTGGTCTTGCAATGTTATATCCACCACGAGAACCTTTGATACCTCTAATCAAATTACCTTGTCTGAGAATTGTCATTATCTGTTCAAGGTATTTGCTTGATATGTTGTGTCTTTGAGAAATACTATACATTGTAACTGCCTCATTCTTGCCGGAGTTAAGAGCAATATCTACAAGAGCAATAATTCCAAATTCAACTTTAGTAGAGATTTTCATACAAATCCTCCCTTCTTACAATACATACAATACATATCAACTTACTAGTATTATAACACACCTTATTTTTATATTCAATATGGTTGTTTTCAGTATTAATCACAAAGAATTTTGTAGAAATAAAGAAAATTGTGTATAAATTACTGAAAATACACTAAACCTATTGAAATAATAGGATTACTATATTATAATAACTACAAAATCTACTGAAAACGTAGGAAATAAAAATTAGTGGGTGATATAATGAAGTTCAATACTAAGTTACTTCATAAGGGTTTTAATGGCGACAAAGAAACCGGAGCAACAGTAACCCCAATTTATCAGGTAAGTGCTTTTAAGCATGAGTCACCTGAAAAACTAGAAAAGGTTTTTAACAACACTGCTCCGGGTTTTGCTTATACAAGAATTAGTAACCCTACAGTTTCTTCTTTTGAAAATCGAATAACTGCAATAGAAAATGGTATAGGTACAGTTGCTTGTGCCTCAGGTATGGCAGCAGTTACAATGTCACTACTAAACATTTTGCAGTCAGGGGATGAAGTTATTGCAGGTTCAGGACTTTTTGGTGGAACAATTGATTTGTTCGGTGACTTTAGTAGTTTTGGAATCAATACTAAATTTGCAAAGCATATTACAGTAGAAGATGTAAAGCCTTTAATAACTGATAAGACAAAAGCAATTTTTGCTGAGCTAATCGGTAATCCTGCACTTGATATTGTAGATATTGAAAGTGTGGCTTCTTTAGCACACAGTAAGGGTATTCCTCTTATTTTAGATAGCACAACAGCAACACCTTATCTTATCAATCCATTTAAGTATGGTGCTGATATAGTTATTCATTCATCATCAAAGTACATTAACGGTGGTGGTAACTCAATCAGTGGTGTAATTGTTGACAGTGGTAATTTTAAATGGGATTATGAAAAGTATCCTAACTTAAAGGAATATTCAAAGTATGGCAAGTTTGCTTATTTAGCAAAATTAAGAAATGGCATTTGGAGAAACACAGGTTGTTGTCTTTCACCAATGAATGCCTTTATGAATAGTGTAGGCCTTGAAACTTTAGGTTTAAGAATGGAAAGACTTTGTAGTAATTCCTATAAACTTGCAAAGTTTTTTGAAGATGAAACTCCTCTTGAAGTTAACTATCCCGGTCTTGAGAGTAGTCCTTATTACTCTTTAGCCAAGAAGTACTTTAACGGCAAGGGTGGTGCTATTGTAACAATCCGTACCGGAAGCAAGGAAAAAGCATTTAAGTTATTGAATAACTTGCAAATTCCTACAATAGCGACTAATATAGGAGATACAAGAACCTTGGTAATTCATCCGGCCAGTACAATTTATATACACAATACACCGGAACAAATGGAAAATGCCGGTGTGTATGATGATACAATCAGAATTAGTGTTGGCATTGAAGATATTGAGGATCTTATAGATGACTTTAGTCAAGCTATAAAAAATATTTAAGGTATTAATTAGGAGAAAAGGTATGGCAGTAGATTACAAAACCCTAAAAAAGGGTGGCTTTATGAGACAGAAGCAAAAGAATAATTTTTCACTAAGACTAAGAGTAGTTGGTGGTAACTTAACTGCAACTCAACTTGCCAAGGTTGCAGAAGTTGCCGAAAAGTACGGTGACGGTTATGTTCACCTAACTTCTCGTCAAAGTGTTGAAATTCCTTTCATAAAGATTGATGATATTGAAGATGTAAAGAATGCTTTAGCAGAAGGCAATGTTGAACCCGGTGTTTGTGGACCAAGAGTCAGAACAATCACAGCTTGTCAGGGTAAAGAGATTTGTCCAAGTGGTTGTATTGATACATACGCTTTAGCTAAAGAACTTGATGAAAGATATTTCGCAAAGGAACTACCTCATAAGTTTAAGTTTGGTATTACAGGTTGTCAGAACAACTGTCTAAAGACAGAAGAAAACGACCTTGGTATCAAGGGTGGTATGAATGTAAGCTGGAGAGAAAGCGACTGTATTCATTGTGGACTTTGCGAAAAGGTTTGTAGAAGTAAAGCTATCACAATTGAAAATGATGAAATCAAGATTGATAAGTCAAAGTGTAACTTCTGTGGCAGATGTGTTAAGTCTTGTCCAACAGATGCTTACGATACAGTGGAAGGTTACATTGTTTCATTTGGTGGTCTTTTCGGTAACTCAATCAATAAGGGTGAAACAATCATTCCTTTTATTGATAACAAAGAAAAGTTACTTGAAATTTGTGACACAACAATTAATTTCTTTAACGAAAATGCAAACCCTGGAGAAAGATTTAAGTTTACTCTTGACAGAGTAGGCAGAGAAAAATTTGTAGATAAGATTTTGGAGGTTTATAATGGCTGATTTTAAGATTGATGATACAGTAGATATTACTGATGTTGTTTGCCCAACAACATTTGTAAAGGCAAAGATTGCCCTTGAAGAACTGGAAGAAGGAGAAATCCTTTCAGTTAAGATGAACGACGGTGAACCTGTACAGAATGTACCAAGAAGTATCAAAGAAGAAGGTCATCAGATTCTAAAGCTAATTGATAACGAGGATGGTACTTATAACTTAATTGTTAAAAAGGTTGGTGATTAACTTGGCAACAAGAATTAGCAGTGACGATTTTGAAACACAGGTGCTTTTATCAGAAACACCGGTACTGACAGAATTTTATTCTGACAGTTGTATTCCTTGTAAGCGAATGTCACCATTACTTTCACAGATTGAAAGTCAGTATGGTGATAGCCTAAAGGTAGTAAAAGTTAACATTAACTTTGATGCCGAGTTAGCAAAAGAATACGGTGTGCTTTCAGTACCAACAGTAGTATTCTTTGATAAGGGTGAAGAAGTTGAAAGACTAAACGGTCTACAACCTAAAGACTCATTAACAGAAATTATTGATACATTAGTATAAAGGAGAACAATATAATGGTTATTACAGTAGCAGGAAACAAGAAAGAAGTAAAAGACGGCCTAACAGTTGCACAGTTAGTTATTGATGAAAAGGTAGAAACACCTGAGTATGTAACTGTAACAATCAACGATGAATTTGTTGAAAGTGGCACATTTGATACAACTGTCCTAAAAGATGGAGATACAGTTGAATTCCTATACTTCATGGGAGGTGGACAGTAATGGCGTTTACTAACGAACAGATTGAACGTTATTCACGCCATATCATCCTAAAAGAAGTTGGTGCAAAAGGCCAGAAGAAACTTCTTAATGGTAAGGTGTTGATTATCGGTGCAGGTGGCTTAGGTGCTCCTGTAGCAATGTACCTAGCAGCTGCCGGTGTAGGTACAATCGGTATTGCAGATGCTGATGAAGTTGATTTATCTAACCTACAAAGACAGATTATCCACGCAACTAAGGATGTTGGCAAACCAAAGGTTCAGTCAGCTAAAGAAACAATGGAAGAAATGAACCCTGATGTAAAGGTTATCACTTACCATACATTTGTTACAAGTGAAAACATTATGGACCTTATTAAGGACTATGACTTTATCATTGACGGTACAGATAATTTCCCGGCAAAATTCTTAATTAACGATGCTTGTGTAATGGCTAAGAAGCCTTTCTCTCATGCCGGTATCATTCGTTTCAAAGGTCAGCTAATGACTTATGTACCAGGTGAAGGTCCTTGTTACAGATGTGTATTCAAGAATCCACCACCAAAGGATGCAGTTCCAACTTGTAAACAAGCCGGTGTTATCGGTGCAATGGGTGGTGTTATCGGTAGCCTACAGGCTATGGAAGCAGTTAAGTATCTACTAGGTGTTGGTGATTTGTTAACAGGTTACCTACTAACTTACGATGCACTAAAAATGGAATTTAGAAAGGTTAAGCTACCACAGGATACTCATTCTTGTGCAGTATGTGGTGACCACCCAACTATCACAGAATTAATCGACTACGAACAAGCTGAATGTGATGGTGTATTATAATTTATAAAAATTGAGGTTGTTATGATTAAACTATCAAAATCAGATTATAATAAAATACTAGACCATGCTATTAAGGACTTGCCTGATGAGGCTTGTGGCTTAATAGCCGGTACAGTTGAAGGTAAAGACAAAATCATCAAGAAGGTTTATCTTCTAACAAATATTGACCATTCCAACGAACACTTTTCTCTAGACCCAAAGGAACAGTTAATGGCAGTTAAGGATATGCGTCAGAACGGATTTGTGCCACTAGGCAATTGGCACAGTCATCCTGAGTCACCTTCAAGACCTTCTGAAGAGGACAAGCGTCTTGCTTATGACAGCAAGGCAAGTTATATGATTCTTTCATTAATGGATAGAGAAAACCCTGTTTTAAACTCATTCCATATTGAAAACAATACTTCACAAAAGGAAGAACTTGTGATAAAATAATAGGAGGACTTATGTACGATATAGTTATTATAGGTAGTGGACCTGCAGGATTATCATCTGCCGTTTATGCAAAAAGAGAAATGCTCAATTCAATAGTAATAGAAAAGGAATTTATGGGCACAGGTCAAATTGCAGAAAGTGACCGAGTTGATAACTATATAGGTCTTTATGGCGAAAGTGGTTATGACCTTGGAGAAAAGTTTCGTGACCATGCCATAAAGCTGGGTACAGAGTTTGTTGAAGGTAAAGTGGAAAGTATCCTTAAACAAGATAATCATTATAAACTAAAACTTTCAAATGGCGAAAATATAGAAACAAAAACTATTATTTTAGCTACCGGTACAAGCCGTAGAAAGTTGGGGATTAAAGGTGAAAAGGAACTTACCGGTAAAGGTGTTACTTACTGTGCAATATGTGACGGTGCTTTTTATAAGGACTTGCCGGTTGCAGTAGTAGGTGGAGGAGATACTGCTTTACAGGATGCGCTTTTACTTTCAAAGATTGCCTCTAAGGTATATTTAATCCATAGACGAGATGAATTTCGTGGAAACAAAATTCTCTCTGAAAAGGTTAGAAATACAGAAAATATTGAACTTGTACTTTCTTCTACACCAAAAGAAATTGTAGGGGAAAAGCAAGTGGAGAAAATCATTGTTACTAAAGATAACAGTGATAGAGAAATCATTGTGTCAGGTGTATTTGTTGCAGTTGGCAGTGTTCCAAATTCAGATTTATTAAAAGAACTGGTAAAGTTAGATAATGGCTATGTTGTAGCATCAGAAGACGGTGTTACCTCAGCAGATGGTATTTTTGTTGCAGGAGATGTTCGTACCAAGAAGTTGCGACAGGTAGTTACAGCAGTATCAGATGGTGCAAATGCAGTAATGTCTGCTGAAGACTATTTGCTAAAAAATAACTTGTAAATATCGGGAGAAGAGAGTTAACTATGAGAATAGAAAATTTACAAACTGATGTTCTGATAATTGGTGGTGGCACTGCCGGATGTTATGCAGCACTGACTATCTCAGAACATAGTGATGCAAAAGTGCTTATTTGTGAAAAAGCACATATCAAGAGAAGTGGTTGCCTTGCAGCAGGTGTTAATGCACTTAACGCTTATATTGTAGAGGGCAGAACTCCTCAGGATTATGTTGATTATGCCAGAAAAGATGCTGACGGTATTGTAAGAGGTGACTTACTGCTTACAATGTCCGAAAGACTTAATAGTGTAACAGAAAGACTGGAAAAGCTTGGTCTTGTTATTCTAAAAGATAAAGATGGTAAGTATGTTACAAGAGGTAACAGAAACCTAAAAATCAATGGTGAAAACATTAAGCCTATTTTGGCTGATGCAGTAAATGAATTAGATAATGTTACTGTTCTTAACAGAGTTAACATTACTGATTATGCAGTAGAAAATAACCACATTAACGGTGCTTTTGGTATAGGTATTGAGAATGATACATTCTATGTTATCAAAGCAAAAGCAGTTATTATAGCAACCGGTGGTGCAGCAGGTCTTTATAAACCTAACAACCCGGGTTTCTCACGACACAAAATGTGGTATCCACCATTTAATACCGGTGCAGGTTTTGCAATGGGTATCAATGCCGGTGCAGAAATGACAACATTTGAAATGCGTTTCATTGCACTAAGATGTAAAGATACAATTGCTCCTACAGGTACATTAGCTCAGGGTGTTGGTGCTAAACAGATTAATTCACTTGGTGAAGTGTATGAAACTAAGTACGGTATTACAACATCTCAGAGAGTTTACGGTACAGTAAACGAAAACCTAAACGGTAGAGGTCCTTGTTATTTACAGACAGAGGGTATAACAGAAGAACAAGACGAATCTTTGTTAAAGGCTTATTTAAATATGGCACCATCTCAAACCATTAAGTGGATTGAAAGTGGCAAGAACCCTAGTCAGCAGAATGTTGAAATTGAGGGTACAGAACCTTACATAGTTGGTGGTCATACAGCAAGTGGCTATTGGGTAGATACTAACAGAAAGACTACTATTGACGGACTTTATGCAGCAGGTGATGTTGCAGGTGGTTGTCCTCAAAAGTATGTTACAGGTGCATTAGCCGAAGGCGAAATTGCAGGACTTTCTGTAGTTGAATATATCAAAGATAAAAATGTTGCTACTATTGATGATAAGGTAGTTAACAACCACATTGATGAGGTGGAAAACTTCCTAAAGGATAAACATTGTAAGTTTACTACAGAGCAGCTGGAAGAGGCTATGCAGACAGTAATGGACTCTTATGCCGGTGGTATCAAAACAAATTATCGTTTCAATGAAAAGCAACTTGAAATAGCAGATTACAAAATCAAACAGTTAATGGAACTTTCAAAGGATTTATATGCAGAAGATTTCCAAGAACTAATGTATATTTACGAACTGAGAGAAAGACTCACTGTTTGCAGAAGTGTAATCGCTCACCTAAAAGCAAGAAAAGAAACTCGTTGGCATAGCTTTGCAGAAAATCTTGATTACCCTGAGAAGGATAATGAACATTGGAACAAGTATGTTAACTCTATTCTTGAAGATGGTGAAATTAAGATTATTACAAGAGAATTAGTGGAGGAGGGTACAAACTATGAGCATTTCAATTGATAAGGATAAATGTATCGGTTGTGGTAAGTGTAGAAATGTTTGTCCCGGTACACTAATCAAAATGGATGAAAACAAAAAAGCATATATAAAGTATCCAAAAGATTGTTGGGGATGTACTTCCTGTATTAAGGAGTGTCCTGTCTATGCAATTAACTTTTTCTTAGGTGCCGATATTGGTGGTATGGGTAGCAATGTTCATACAGAAAAAGAAGGAGATATTCTCCATTGGATAATCAATAAACCTGATGGCAAAACAATAAACATAGACATTAATCAGAAAGAGTCAAATAAGTATTAAAGAGGAAAGAAGGAAAGATTATGAGTTATGATTCACATCTTGATGCTCTTGAAGCAGAAGCAATTTACATAATGAGAGAGGTTGCAGCAGAGTGTGAAAAACCGGTAATGCTTTACTCAATCGGTAAGGATAGCTCAGTTATGCTACACCTTGCTATGAAAGCTTTCTATCCTGAGAAACCACCATTCCCATTCCTACATGTTGATACAACATGGAAGTTTAAGGAAATGATTGAGTTCCGTGATAGAATTGCTAAGAAGTATGGCATTGATATGTTGGTATATACTAACCAAGATGGTGTAAAACAGGGTATTAACCCATTTGACCATGGTTCATCTTATACAGATATTATGAAAACTCAGGCTCTAAAACAAGCCCTAAATAAATACGGCTTTACTGCTGCTTTTGGTGGTGGTCGTAGAGATGAAGAAAAATCTCGTGCTAAGGAAAGAATTTTCTCATTCCGTAACAAGGCACAGGCTTGGGACCCTAAGAATCAGCGTCCTGAAATGTGGAAACTTTACAACACCAAGATTGAAAAAGGCGAATCAATCCGTGTATTCCCAATTTCAAACTGGACAGAAAAAGATATTTGGCAGTATATTAAGAGAGAAAATATTGAGATTGTTCCTCTTTACTTTGCTGATGTTCGTCCTGTTGTTGAGAGAGATGGCAACCTAATTATGGTTGATGATGACCGTATGCGTCTAAAAGAAGGCGAAAAGCCAATGATGAAGTCAGTTAGATTCAGAACACTTGGCTGTTATCCACTAACAGGTGGTATAGAATCTACTGCTCATACTCTTGACGAAATTATTGACGAAACATTAAGTGCAGTATCATCAGAAAGAACTTCCAGAGTTATTGACAATGAGGCTGCCGGTAGTATGGAAAGAAGAAAGAGAGAGGGATATTTCTAATGAAAGGTTTACTAAAATTTATTACTTGTGGTAGTGTTGATGACGGTAAGTCCACTCTAATCGGTCATATTCTTTATGACTCAAAGCTACTATATGCAGACCAAGAAAAAGCCCTTGAACTAGACAGTAAGGTTGGTTCAAGAAACGGTAAAATTGACTATTCACTTCTTCTTGACGGTCTAATGGCAGAAAGAGAACAGGGTATCACAATTGATGTAGCATACCGTTACTTTACAACAGATAACCGTTCTTTCATTGTTGCCGATACTCCGGGTCATGAAGAATATACTCGTAATATGGCAGTTGGTGCATCATTTGCCGACCTTGCAGTTATTCTAATTGACGCTTCACAAGGTGTTCTTGTACAAACAAGAAGACATGCAAGAATTTGCTCACTAATGGGTATTAAGTACTTTGTTTTTGCAGTAAACAAGATGGACCTTGTAAAGTATGACAAAGCTACTTTTGATAAAATCACAGACCAAATTAACGAACTAAAGGCTGAACTTAACCTTGAGAATGTTGTTATTATCCCACTATCAGCTACTGAGGGTGACAATGTTACTGTTAAGTCAGAGAACATTCCTTGGTATGATGGCAAGACACTTCTTGATTATCTTGAAACTGTTGATATTAAGTCATCTGATAACGAAAAAGGTTTCTATATGCCTGTACAGAGAGTATGCCGTCCTGACCATACATTCAGAGGTTTTCAGGGACAGATTGAGTCAGGTGAAATTTCTGTCGGTGATGAAATTACAACTTTACCAAGTAACGAAAAAGCTAAGGTTAAGCAGATTCTTGTTGTTGATAAAGATAGCAAAACTGCTAAGGTTGGTCAACCTGCTACAATTACACTTGATAAGGAAGTGGATGTATCAAGAGGTTGTGTACTAACTAAGGATTCTGAAATCGGTGTATATAAGAAGTTAAAGGCTTCACTTCTATGGATGGATGATAATACGCTAACAGAAGGTACTGACTACCTTGTAAAGCTAGGTACAAAGACTATTCCTGCTATTGTTACAAAGATTGAATACGCAGTAGATGTAAATACAGGTGAACATATTCAGAAGGAAGAACTAAACAAGAACGAAATTGCTCTATGTGACATTCTTCTAACAGAGCCAATCGTTGTAGATAAATTTGATAACCACAAAACTCTGGGTGAACTTATCCTTATTGACAGAGTTACTAATATGACATCAGCTTGTGGTGTTGTAGAAGATACTCTTGAAAAGGCTGATTACGGTTCGCATAAGGCATCATTTAAGAATGGTGAAGTTGAAGCAAGAGGCGATATTTTTGAAGAATTCTATTATGACTCAGCTAGTCTAAATGTTCTAAAATATCAGCCTGTTAACAACACTTATTCTGTAGGTGATACTATCCCAACTTCAGGTGAATCTTATAATTATCCTGATAGCTTTGACATTATCGTACTAAGAGATGATGTTGCAGTTAAGGTAAGAGATAAGAAGATTACTGATATTATCCCTGTAGATAAGTATGAGTATTCTGATGTACCTGTAATCAACGGTAGAGGCTTTGAAGTTAAGGCTAATTCTAATGAAGAAATCAAGAATTTCTTAGCTGAATATAAAGCACTTGAAGACCCTAACGATAAGGACTTCTTTACTAAGTGGCTAAAGTTTGATACATACCGTAAGGTTGTTTTCAGTGTAAAGTAATTTTATATGTAAAAAGAAATTAGGATTATCTGAATAGGATTATTTAAGAACGGATTATCTAATAATTAAGATTATTTTCAATTAAATTGAATAATTGTTTCTCAAAATTGCTGATGTATTTTGCATCAGCAATTTTTTTGCTTTGTTTATTTTATAAAGGCTCTATTTTTCTTACCCCAACATTTATTATAGAGCCGTTTTTGAAATGGTGTGATTGAGTTATTTAGAATCAATAAAGAAAGACTATGCTTACCTTGAAAAGAAAGCTCACGATAGACTTATTGAAGATAATATGTCTGAAGACGAAATTGTTATTCAGAGAGTTGCTGACTGTAGATATGGAGGTCAAGGTTACGAAATGCGAGTACCTGTTATCGGTGGTGAAGTAACAGAAGAAACAATTGAAAAAATGAAAGAATCTTTCCATATTGCCCACAAAAAGCAGTTTGGTCGTTCATATAGACAGGTTGATATTGAAATTGTTAATATCCGTGTAATTGGTACAGGTGAAATCGAAGACCTAGAACCAATTAAAATTCAGAAGGGTTCCGGCAATATTGAAGATGCAGTTGTTGACGAAAGAATGGTTACATTCAAGGTTGACGAAAAGCCGGTTAAAATGTCAACTAAGGTTTATGACAGAACAAAATTTGGTGCCGGTGATGTTATTAACGGTCCGGCTATTATCAATCAGATGGATACAACTATTGTTGTTGAACCGGGTTGTGTAGGTTGTGTAAACGATTACGGTATTATTGTTATTGATATTAATGTTGAAGAATAAGCATTGATAAATAACAGGAAAGGAAGATTTTTTATGAAAAATGTTATTGAAGGTTTAAATATTCCTAGAGTAAAAGTTGATCCGGTTACTTTGCAGGTTCTTGGTGGTTCATTTAAGATGATTGCACAGGAAATGGGTATGGTTCTATATAGAATGTCATATTCAAGTATCATTCGTGAATCAGAAGATATTGGTGCAGGTATTGTTGATACAGTTGGTCGTCAGCTTTGTGAAAGTGAAAGTACACCAATGCATGTTGGTTCAATCGGTGGTAATGTTAAAGGTATCTTAACAAGATGGAAACTTGAAGATATTCATGAAGGTGATATTTTCATCCACAACCACCCATTCCATGGTACTTCTCATTCACCTGATATTAACACCTACATTGGTTCAACAGCGATTAATTACTTTACACTTGCTCTGTTTGGAATAGACAACTGGTTCTTGTGGTTTATTATTTTTGCAATAGTTCAGATTGGTAACACAATGCTTGGCCTAAAAGGTATTGATAAGTTTGCATCATTTGCAGCACCTTGTATTATTGTTGGCAGATGTTCAAACTATGTTCTTGAAAATGCCAAGATACCAACAATAGATGTGTTTGTTGCAGCAAATCTTGAAGACAGAATCAAGAATATAATGAAACGAAAGCACTTGTCCCATGAAAAGGCAAAGAACCACTTAATCAAAAAGGAAAAGTGCAGAGAATCATATTTCAATTACTATACTTCCTATGAATGGGGTAAACCTCAGTATTATGACTTGTGTGTAAATACAAGTAGTATGGACTTAGATGATTTGGTTGATCATGTAGAATCCTATATTAATACGAATATAAGTAATCATATTGGAAAAAAGTAATAGATATAAAGGCTAAGGAGAATTTTCTATAAGAAGGTTCTCCTTAAAGCCATATCATAAATAAAATGAAAATAGAGGAATTATTATGAGTTCAATTTTTATAATTATTGCAGGTATATTGTGGGGGATAATCTCAGTATTTGTCACATCTCTAAAGTCAATAGGTTTTTCTTCAATGGAAGTAGTAGCCCTAAGAGTTATCTTTTCAGCAATTATTTTATTAATATACCTACTAGTTACTGATAGAAGTAAATTGAAAATAAAGCTAAAGGATATACCTCTATTTTGTGGTACAGGTATTTGCAGTATAGTGTTTTTTAATTTTTGTTATTTTCAGTCAATAGAAATTATTGGTGGTGCAGCAATTCCGGCATTGTTGCTTTATACTGCTCCTATATTTGTTATGTTTATGTCACTGTTTTTATTTAAAGAAAATATAACAGTAAAGAAAGTTATTTCACTTTTAGTAACTATTCTTGGAATGTGTTTTTTGACAGGTGTGTTTTCCGGTAAAGAAACCATTACATTAGAAGGTTTTTTGTATGGTTTAGGTGCAGGTTTTGGTTATGCACTTTACAGTATTTTCGGAAAGTTCTTATTGAAAAAATATGACTCTATGACTATTACAACATATACATTTGTTGTAGCATCTGTAGCAGTAATTCCGTTTTCAGGGATAATCAAAGACTATAATTTAATGCTAAATACAGAAAGCCTTTTGTGGTCACTGGGTCTAGCTTTAGTATGTACAATTTTACCTTTTATTTTATATACAAAAGGTCTACTGAAGATTGAGGCAGGCAAGGCATCTATCCTTGCAACAGTAGAACCATTTGTAGCTGCAATAATTGGTGTAACAGTATTTAGCGAAAGTATAACGGTAGAAAAAATTATAGGTATGGTTTTAATTTTATTTGCAATCATACTTTTAAATATAAATATAAAAAAAGCAAAGTAATGGAGGTATTTGTATGGATATAAAGAATGTTATCAATCAGTATTACGATATGGTTCATAAAATTGCTTATAGCAAAACTCAAAATGTTAATGATGCTGACGATTTAACACAAGAAGTATTTTTAAAATATCTTCAGTCAGACAAAAAGTTTGATAGTGATGACCATATTAAGAATTGGCTAATTAGGGTTACAATCAATACCTATTGGTGCTATGGAAGGGGAGAATTCTAACTTTTCCTATGAAGACAACTATGTTGTAGAAGATGATATTTATGATATAATCAAAACATTACCGGACTCAAACAGAAATGTACTGTGGGATTTTTATTACAAAGATATGAGTATAAGACAAATTGCACTTAATGAAAACAAAACAGAAAGTGCAGTAAAAATGTTACTTTCAAGAAGTAGAAAAGTCCTAAGGGAGAAGATGGAACAAAGACACCTTATCTCAGAAAAGCTATTTATCTCTGTTGATAAACAACTTAAAAATTACTTTAAAGCCTATGAACAAAAGTACATAGAAAGTGGTAGAATTTATACCCATAGAAAGCCTATCAAGAACATTTGTGTGGTAATTGTGGATATGGCAAATGGTTGGACAAAACCGGGTCATCCATTTGCTTGTGATATAGGCAATACAGTTGTAAATGCAAGGAAAATTTGTGACGCAATACGCAAAACAAATAAACTTCCGTTAATGTTTACAAAAACTTGTTTTCATAAAAAAGGCAAAGAAAAATTAAAACTTAATGGCAGAAAAATTCCGGCAGAAAATCTTGAAGTGGAAAATTATTGGACAGAAATTGATGATACTCTTGATGTACAAGATTGTGAAATGGTAATGACAAAGTACTGTATGAGTTGTTTTGGCAAACCTGAATTTGAAAAGTATCTTCAAACTATGGATATAGATACTATAATGAATGCAGGTGTAACTGCCTCAGGTGCAATTAGATATACTGTAATGGATGCCCACTGTAGAGGTTATAATGTTATTGTAGTAAAAGATGTAATAGCCGATAGAATACCCGGTGCAGTGTATTGGAATTTGTTCGATATGGAAATGAACTTTGCCAAGACTATGTCAACAGATAATGCAATTAAACTAATTGAGCAGTATTCATAAGAAAACCTCCCTAATGTTTTAACAATAGGGAGGTTTTCTTAATCAAAAAATTCATTTTTTAGTAGCAATTTATATTTGCCTGAAAGTTTATCGTCAATTTCCATTTTGTTATGAAGATAAACACTTTGTACAAGTCCAACACCGAAGAACATTGACATTACAGATGTACCACCTTGTGAGAAGAATGGAAGTGTAATACCTACAACAGGCAAGAATCCAAGTACCATTCCAAGGTTAATGATTGTTTGAGTTGTCAGCATACCGAAAAGACCATAACAAATGCATCTACCGGCAATATCCTTTGACTTTATGGCAATTACAATAATCTTAACCATCAGTAAAATCAGAATTAGTATAAGCACAATGCACCCAACAAATCCCAATTCTTCACCTGCTACAGTAAAGATAAAGTCGTTCTGTTGTTCAGGCACAATGTTGTTCTGTACTCTAGTACCATTACCTATTCCTGAACCGAATATTCCACCTGATGCAATAGAAACCTTACCTTGATATTGTTGCCAACCATAGTCAGTTAGTGCATTACCGTCAAGGTCAAACAGTGCAAGTATTCTGTTTCTGTGTTCATCATTCATTACAAAGCTCCAAATAAACGGAATACAGATGACCACTGCACCTAAAGCAATAGCAAAGTATCTTAACTGCACACCGGCAGTAAATGCCATAATGGCAAACATCATTAAGAAAATTAATGCAGAACCGTCATCACCTTGAAAGTGAATAATAACAATAGGTATCATAGCATGAATAAATAAAAGTAACACACCTTTTATATTCTTAATAAGACCATTTTCCACAGTATAAGCAAGGTGCTTAGAAAAAGTGATAATAAAGCAAATTTTCATTAATTCCGATGGCTGAAATGTCATACCACCCGGTAGCCTAATCCAAGCAGTATCATCAGTACCGGTAACTGTAATACCGAATAAAAATACAGATACTGCAAGTAGTATCCCAACAATAGTCCAAATGTACCAGTATTTCAAAAGATTAATGTAATCAATAACAGAAAAAATTATTGCTCCTAAAATACCAATACCTACTGCAATAATCTGAGATTGTAAGTAGTTTGAGTCAGTAGCCCTCTGCAAACTATAAATCAAAATAAAGCTATATACGGTAGCACTTAGTGTTAAAAGCCATAACAACTTGTCTGTATTTGCTATGTAATCTTTAATAGAGTGTATTAAGTTTTTTATCTGTGCCACCACCTTTCTAAAATATTATAATAAAAAAATATGTCATAATCAAGAAATTATTGAAATAACTGATTTATATTTCTTTTAAGACAATTTATTATTACTACTTCTATGATATAATCAAAATGTTAATTTAGTATTCAAATTTGATATAAGGAGAGTTGTTATGCTAACAGATATTGAAATTGCACAACAGGCTAAACTAAGACTTATTAAAGATGTTGCATCTGACATTGATATTAATGAAGATGAACTGGAATTTTATGGTAAATATAAAGCTAAACTTTCTGATGAACTTTCAGAAAGAGTTAGCAAGAATAAAGACGGTAAACTTGTTCTTGTAACTGCTATTAACCCAACACCTGCCGGTGAAGGTAAAACAACTACTTCAGCAGGTTTAGGTCAGGCTATGGCTAAAATCGGCAAGAAGGCAATTATTGCATTAAGAGAACCTTCCCTAGGTCCTGTATTTGGTATCAAGGGTGGTGCAGCAGGTGGTGGTTATTCACAGGTTCTACCTATGGAAGAAATTAACCTACACTTTACAGGTGATATGCACGCTATCACTTCAGCTAACAACCTACTATGTGCTATGCTTGATAACCATATGCAACAAGGCAATGTTCTTGGTATTGACCCAAGAAGAATTCTATTTAAGAGATGTCTTGATATGAACGATAGAGCACTTAGAAATGTTGTTATCGGTTTAGGTGGCAAAGTTAACGGTGTACCAAGAGAAGACGGTTTCATCATTACTGTTGCATCAGAAGTTATGGCTATCCTATGTTTAGCAAATGATATTTCTGATTTAAAGAAAAGATTGGGCAACATTCTTGTTGCTTATACATATGACGGCAATCCTGTGTTCTGTAAGGATATTAAGGCTGACGGTGCTATGACTGCACTATTAAAGGATGCTCTAAAGCCTAACCTAGTACAGACACTAGAGGGTACACCTGCTATTATGCATGGTGGTCCTTTTGCAAATATTGCTCATGGTTGTAACTCAGTAAGAGCAACAAAACTTGCACTAAAGCTAGGTGACTATTGTATCACAGAAGCAGGTTTCGGTTCTGACCTTGGTGCTGAAAAGTTCCTAGACATTAAGTGTAGATATGCCGGTATTGCTCCATCATGTATTGTTATCGTTGCTACTTGTAGAGCATTAAAGTATAACGGTGGTGTGCCAAAGGCAGAAGTTTCTGAACCTAACCTAGATGCACTAAAGGATGGTATTGTAAACCTAGGTGTTCATATTGATAATATGAACAAGTACGGTGTACCTGTAGTAGTTGCTATTAACCGTTTCTATACTGACTCAGAAGAAGAATTAAAGTATATTGAAGACTATTGCCACCAAAGAGGTGCAGAGTTTGCACTTTCTGATGTATTCTGTGAAGGTGGTAACGGTGGTGTTGACCTAGCTAAAAAGGTTGTTGAAGCTTGTGAAAAGCCATCAAACTTTAAGTTACTATACGATAACGACTTAACAATTAAAGAAAAGATGAACCGTATTGCAACAGAAATTTACGGTGCAGATAAAGTTAACTACACACCACAGGCTGAAAAAGCTCTAAAGGATGTTGTTGCTTTAGGTGGTGACAAACTACCTGTTTGTGTAGCTAAGACTCAGTATTCTCTATCTGATAATCCGGCACTTCTAGGAGCACCAAAGGGATTTGATATTACAGTTAGAGATGTTAGAATTTCTAACGGTGCAGGTTTTGTAGTTGTTTATACAGGCAACATTATGACAATGCCGGGACTACCAAAAGTACCTGCGGCAAACAACATTGATGTTGACGAAAATAATGTAATTAGTGGATTGTTCTAATATGGAATATATAACTCATTCTGTTGAAGAAACAGAGAACCTAGCAAGTAAATTAGCCAAGAAACTAAAGGGTACAGAAGTAATTGCATTCTTTGGTGGCTTAGGTATGGGCAAAACTGCCTTTACCAGAGGCCTTTGTAAAGGTCTAAATTACTTTGACGGTGTACAAAGTCCAACATTTTCATTGGTAAATCAGTATAATGCAGATTATACTGTTTACCACTTTGATATGTACCGTATAAACACTTATGCCGATTTGTACAGTACAGGATTTTTTGATTATCTTGACACAGGTATTCTTGTTATTGAGTGGAGCGAAAATATAGAAAATGCTTTACCTGATGACTATATCAGTGTTGAAATCAAAAAAGGCGAAAATGATGACGACAGAATTATTAAAATTGAAGGAATTGAACTTTAATGAAAATTTTAGGTATTGATACTTCAGCCAAAACATCTTCAGTAGGTATTGTTGAGGATGGTAAGGTAGTAGATGAAGTTTTTGTCAATGAGGGTTTAACTCATAGTGAAACAATAATGCCTATGATTGACAAATTACTAAAACAAAATAACATAAGTGTTTATGATATAGATGCCTATGCAGTTAATAACGGTCCGGGTTCTTTTACCGGTGTTAGAATAGGTGTTGCAGTAGTTAAGGGTATGGCTTTTAAGGATAACAAAGATTGTTATGAAGTTTCTACACTTGACTCTATTGCTTATAACTGTATTGATAAAGATGGTAAAGTTGTATCTTGTATTGATGCAAGAAGAAACCAGGTCTTTAACGCAGTTTATTCTGTATCAAAGGGCAAACTTACAAAAGAAGTTAATGACCGTTCAATACTTATTAAGGATTTGTACGAAGAACTTAAAGATGTAGAAGAAAATATTTATTTTGTCGGTGATGGTCAAGATAAAATACTTGATTATTTCTCAGAAAATGATATGCTTAAAGAGAACTTTAAGTTTCCGGAATATTTAGAAAATGTTCAGAGAGGTACTAATACTGCTATGATTGCTTATAATAATCAGTCTGGTAAGAAGAAAGGTAAGGATATTTTGCCTCAGTACCTAAAGCTAACTCAAGCTGAACAAGAATTAAGAAAGAAGAGGGAAAAGTAATGATAGCTATTGGTTGCGATCACGGTGGACTAGATATTAAAAATGCAGTAATCGAATACTTAAAGAAGAATGGTATTGAATACAAGGATTACGGTTGTTATACATCAGAAAGTGTTGATTACCCTAAGTATGCTTATAAAGTAGCTACAGCAGTAGCAAATAAAGAAGCTGAACTGGGTATCCTATGTTGTGGTACAGGTATCGGTATCTCTATTGCAGCAAACAAGGTTAAGGGTATCAGAGCAGCAGTTGTTAGTAACGAATTCTGTGCAGAAATGACTCGCCGTCATAACGATGCAAATATCCTATGTATGGGTGGCAGAGTTATTAACGAAGAACAGGCAGTTAAATTTGCTGATATTTTCTTAAACACACCATTTGAAGGTGACAGACACAACAGAAGATTGGATATGGTAAGTGCTATCGAAAACGGTACTTATGAAGATAAATAATTATTAGAAAGCAGGATTAATATGGAAAATCAAGTTACAGTTTTTGACCATCCTCTAATTCAACATAAGTTGACTCATATGAGAGATGAAAAAACAGGTAGTAAACTATTTAGAGAATTAGTATCAGAAGTTTCAATGCTAATGTGCTATGAAGCTACAAGAGATTTACCACTAAAGGAAGTTGAAGTACAAACTCCTCTAGTAAAAACAAAGTCAAAGGTTATTGCAGGTCGTAAACTAGCATTTGTTCCTATTCTTAGAGCAGGTCTTGGTATGCTGGATGCAATGCTAGAGATGGTACCGGCTGCAAAGGTTGGTCATATCGGTCTTTATAGAGATGAAGAAACTCATGAACCTGTTGAATATTACAACAAGTTACCATCAGACATTGAAGAAAGAGATGTATTTGTTCTTGACCCAATGCTAGCTACAGGTGGTAGTGCAGTTGATGCTATCAACATTATTAAGAAGAACCACCCTCATTCAATTAAGTTCCTTTGCATTATTGCAGCTCCTGAAGGCATTAAGGCATTAACTGAGGCTCACCCTGATGTTCAGGTTTTCTGTGCAGCTAAGGATGAAGGCCTAAATGAAAACTGCTACATTATGCCTGGTCTGGGGGACGCAGGCGACAGAATTTTCGGTACAAAGTAATCTGTATTGTAAATTTTAAACTTAATAAAAATCAGTCGGTACACCATAAATGTACCGACTTTTCTTTTAATATAATCATATATACAAAAACACCCACACAATTAAGTGTGGGTGTAACTTTATTCTGTAAAAGAATTATTCGATTTCATTATCACAGTAATCACAAATTTTATGATTATCCTTTAAGTAATATTTCTTAGGTAGGTAAGCCTCTTGATTAACAATACATCTAGGGTTTTTACACTTAACATCAGAAATAAACTTTTTGTCATTGCTATGGAAGAAGTAGTCTTTGTCTTCAAGTAGTAGCATAATCAGTGCCATTCTACCGTACATACCATAAACAGCTTGTTTGAAGTAACAAGCTCTTGGGTCATCATCAACTTCAACAGTAATTTCATCAACTCTAGGTAGTGGGTGAAGTACAATCATATCCTTTTTAGCATATGACATTTTTTCTGTATCAAGAATGTATTGACCTTTTTGTGATTGATAATCTTCTTCACTGGCAAATCTTTCCCTTTGAATTCTTGTCATATAAAGAACATCAAGGTCTGCAATATTACTCTGTAAGTCATCAACTTCTTCATAAGGACAACCGGCATTATCCATAATATCCTTAATATAGTCAGGAATACTTAGTTCCTTAGTTGAGATAAGTACAAATGAATTACCCTCAAAGTGGCTCATTGTCTTGATAAGTGAATGAACAGTCCTGCCATTCTTTAAGTCACCACAAAGACCAATCTTAAGGTGGTTTAATCTGCCCTTTTCATTAGAAAGGGTAACTAAGTCTGTAAGTGTCTGAGTAGGGTGTAGGTGGCCACCATCACCTGCATTAATAACAGGTACGCGACTGTAAAGTGAAGCTGCCTTTGCAGAACCCTCAACAGGATTTCTCATTGCAATAATATCAGCATAACCACTAACAATAGTAATAGTATCTTTTAGGCTTTCACCTTTAGAAACTGAAGAGTTCTGTGGATTATCAAAACCGATAATTTTACCACCTAATCTCATCATAGCAGTTTGGAAAGACATCTGTGTACGAGTTGATGGCTCATAAAAAAGAGTTGCCATGATTTTACCATCACAAACATGGCTATACTTTACCGGATCTGCCTTTATCTTTCCAGCTAACTCAATAGTTTGCTGAAGCTGTGTAAAAGTTAAATCCTCAAGATCAATGACATGTCTATGTTTCATGACAACTTCCCCCAATAATTATTAAATTTGGTGCCGGTGACCGGACTCGAACCGGTACGATATCGCTATCGGTGGATTTTGAGTCCACTACGTCTGCCAATTCCGTCACACCGGCAAATCAACCGTATGTTATTATATAATAAGTATGGCTAAAAAGCAAGAATTTTTTTAATTTTTTTTATTATTTAAGGACAAAACTATATTTTTATACTAGTGAAATACTGTTTTTTTTCAGAAATTTTAAGTTTTATGATGTTTTTTGTTGATTATGGAGCATTTTTATTATATAATATATCTGTGTTTTTATGAAACACTTAATTTGTTAATCTATGTTTAAAAACATATAGGAGGAATAAAGGATGGAAATTAAAGAACAACTTTACGAAGGTAAGGCAAAGAAAGTTTTTGCTACAGATGACCCTGATCTATGTGTAGTATCTTATAAGGATGATGCTACTGCTTTTAACGGTAAGAAAAAGGGTACTATTGTTGGTAAAGGTGTAGTAAACAACAGAATGAGTAACTTTATGTTCAAAATGCTAGAAGAGAACGGTATTCATACTCACTATGTTGAAGAACTAAATGACAGAGATACTGTTGTTAAAAAGGTTGAAATTGTTCCACTAGAAGTTATCGTAAGAAATAGAGCAGCTGGTTCTTTCTCAAAGAAGTATGGCGTTCCTGAAGGTTCTGACCTTGCTTCTCCTATTCTTGAATTTGACTATAAGAGTGATCCTCTGGATGACCCACTGGTTAATAACTATCATATTCTTGCTCTTGGCCTAGCTACTCAAGAAGAAATTGATACTATTGCTTCAATGGCTCTAAAGATTGACCAGCTAATGATTGACTTCTTCAAGAAGTGTAATGTTGAACTAGTTGACTTTAAGCTGGAATTCGGTCGTTTCCATGGTGAAATCGTTCTTGCTGACGAAATTTCTCCTGATACATGCCGTTTCTGGGATCTAGATACTCATGAAAAACTAGACAAAGACCGTTTCCGTCGTGATATGGGTGGCGTTGAAGAAGCATACGCTGAAATGATGAAGAGAATTGGTCTTGCTTAATTTTTAATTTATTAATGGATGGTGACTCCCTTGAGCATAAATTTTAACAATTATCACAGTGAAGGTCTTCACGAAGAATGTGGTGTATTTGGTATTTATGGCAACGATGCAATCAAGCCATCGTATGCTTGTTATAACGGACTTCTTGCACTTCAACACCGTGGACAGGAAAGTTGTGGTATTGCTGTAAGTGATTGTGGTGTTATTGATTACCACAAAGATATGGGACTTGTTACCGAAGTATTCAACAATAAAATATTAGACAAACTTGACGGACAGATTGCACTTAGTCATGTCCGTTATTCAACTGCAGGCGGCTCTGTGCGTGAAAACTCACAGCCGCTTGTTATGCGTTATAAAAAAGGCACACTTGCAATTGCACATAATGGTAACCTTACCAATGCTGCCGAAATTAAGCATACTCTTGAACACAGAGGTGCTATTTTCCAAACAACTATTGACTCTGAGGCTATTGCTTATGTTATTGCTCGTGAAAGACAAAAGGTTCATTCCGTTGAAGAAGCAGTAAGAAACACTATGAATACAATCAAAGGTGCTTATTGCTTGCTTGTTATGAGTCCTAGAAAGCTTATTGCTGCCAGAGACCCTAACGGATTTAGACCACTTTGTATTGGTAAAATCAACAATTCATATTGTTTTGCCAGTGAGTCTTGTGCCCTTGACGCAGTAGGTGCTGATTTTGTCAGAGATGTAGAACCGGGTGAAATCGTTATTGTTGATGAGGACGGTATCAGAAGTGATAAAACCCATTGTGGCAAGAAAAAGTCAATTTGTATTTTTGAGTATATTTATTTTGCTCGTAGCGATAGTAATATTGACGGTATTTCTGTTTACGAATCAAGAAAAGAAGCCGGTAGAATCCTTGCAAGATGTCATCCTGTAGAGGCTGACCTTGTTATTGGTGTTCCTGAGTCCGGTATTGATGCAGCAATCGGTTATAGTGAAGAATCAGGTATTCCTTATGAAAAGGGTATCGTTAAGAATAACTATATCGGTAGAACCTTTATTAAACCAACCCAGGGTGAAAGAATGAAGAGTGTTAAGATTAAACTTAACCCGCTAAGTTCTATTAAGGGTAAGAGAGTTGTTGTAATTGATGATTCAGTTGTTAGAGGTACTACTGTTGATAGAATTGTTACCATGCTTAGAGAAGCAGGTGCAAGTGAAGTACATATGAGAATTTCTTCTCCACCTTTTATGTGGCCTTGTTATTATGGTACAGATATTCCTTCAAAAGGTGAGCTTATTGCTTGTAACCATACTATAGAAGAAATCAGACAAATTAGTGGTGCAGATTCCTTTGGATATTTGCCGGTTGAACATCTTAGAGAACTTACTTTCTCTGATGATGTATGTTACTGTGACGGTTGTTTCACAGGACAGTACCCAGCAGACATTACCCACAACCAGCTTGAGGGTAAAAAGCGTGGTGGTATGAATTTTAAAAATACAAAAATCAAGGAGAAAGTATAATGAGTAAAGATTGTTACGAATCCCCATTGTCTTCAAGATATGCAAGTAAAGAAATGAAGTATATCTTCAGTCCGGATATGAAGTTCCGTACATGGAGAAAACTTTGGATTGCTCTTGCAGAAAGTGAAATGGAACTAGGACTTCCTATTACACAGGAACAGATTGATGAACTAAAGGCTAATGCTGATAACATTAATTATGAAGTTGCAGAAGCTAGAGAAAAGCTTGTTCGTCACGATGTAATGAGCCATGTTTATGCTTATGGTCAGCAATGCCCAAAGGCTAAAGGTATCATTCACCTAGGTGCTACTTCTTGTTATGTTGGTGATAACACAGATGTTATCATTATGACAGAAGGTCTAAAGTTAGTTAGAAATAAGCTTGTTACTGTTATTCGTGAACTTGCTAAGTTCGCCGATAAATACAAGGATTTACCTACACTTGCTTTTACACATTTCCAACCTGCACAGCCTACAACAGTAGGTAAGAGAGCATCTCTATGGTTACAGGAATTATTAATGGACCTTGAAGATGTTGAATATCAGTTAAGTAAGGCAAAGTTACTAGGTTGTAAGGGTACAACAGGTACTCAGGCTAGTTTCCTTGAATTATTTGAAGGTGACCACGAAAAGTGTAAGGAACTTGACAGAAGAATTGCAAAGAAAATGGGCTACAATGCTTGTTTTGCAGTGTCAGGTCAGACTTATTCAAGAAAGCTTGATACACAGGTTCTAAATGTTCTTTCCGGTATTGCTCAGAGTGCTGCTAAGTTCTCTAACGATATTAGACTACTTCAACACCTAAAGGAAGTTGAAGAACCATTTGAAAAGAACCAAATTGGTTCTTCTGCTATGGCATACAAGAGAAACCCTATGCGTTCAGAAAGAATCGGTTCTCTATCAAGATATGTTATGGTTGATGTACTTAACGGTGCATTTACAACTGCTACACAGTGGTTTGAAAGAACACTTGATGACTCTGCAAACAAGAGATTAAGTATTCCTGAAGCATTCCTAGCTATTGACGGAATTCTTAACCTATATGCTAATGTTACAGATGGTCTTGTTGTTTATCCAAAGGTTATTGAACAGCGTCTAAGAAAAGAACTACCATTTATGGCTACAGAAAATATTATGATGGATGCCGTAAAGCGTGGTGGTGACAGACAGGAACTTCACGAAAAAATCAGACAACACTCTATGGCTGCTTCCAGAGTAGTCAAAGAAGAGGGTGGTGAAAATGATCTTCTTGAAAGAATTGCAAATGATAAGTCATTTGGTGTTACTCTTGAAGAACTAGAGGCTATTCTTCAGCCTTCAAAATATGTTGGTCGTGCTCCACAGCAGACAACAGACTTCTTAAACGAAGTTGTATATCCTGCTATTGCTCCTTACGAAAATATTGAGGACGAAAAGGCAGAAATCACAGTATAAACAAATGATGCAAATTATTTGCATTTTGAAAGGATGTCAAACAAATGGTTAAAGCTATAGTTGGTGCTAACTGGGGCGATGAAGGTAAGGGTAAAATTACTGATGTATTAGCTCAGAACTCTGATGTAGTAATTCGTTTTCAGGGTGGTGCTAATGCAGGACATACTATCGTAAATGAATACGGTAAGTTTGCACTTCACCAGTTACCATCAGGTGTATTTAATAGCAATGTTACAAATATTATCGGTAATGGCGTTGCATTCTCAGTAGAGAATTTTGTAAAAGAAATGAAGGAATTAAAGGACAGAGGTGTTCCTGAACCAAAGATTTTAATTTCTGACAGAGCTCAAATCGTAATGCCTTATCATGTTGCATTTGACTGCTATGAAGAAGAAAGACTAGGCAAGAACTCTTTTGGTTCAACAAAGAGTGGTATTGCTCCTTTCTATTCAGATAAGTATAGCAAAATCGGTTTCCAGATTAATGAACTTTATGATGATATTGATTATCTAAAGGAAAAGATTGCAAGAACTCTTGAAGTTAAGAATGCAACACTTAAGAATCTATACAACAAACCTCCAATTTCAGTTGACGAAATCTTCAACAAGCTAATGGAATACAGAGATGCTCTTGCTCCATATGTTGCAGATACATTTACTTTCTTGCATGATGCTTGTAAAGATGGTAAGAATATTCTATTAGAGGGTCAGCTAGGCTCACTAAAAGATACTGACTTTGGTATCTATCCAATGGTTACTTCCAGTAACACAATTGCCGGTTATGGTGCAGTTGGTGCAGGTGGTATTCCTCCTTACGAAATCAAGGATATTGTTACAGTTGTTAAAGCTTATTCAAGTGCAGTAGGTGCAGGTGAATTTGTTTCTGAAATCTTCGGTGAAGAAGCTGACGAACTTCGTAGAAGAGGTGGCGACGGTGGCGAATTTGGTGCTACAACAGGTCGTCCTCGTAGAATGGGTTGGTTAGATTTAGTTGCTACAAGATACGGTTGTCGTGTACAGGGTGCTACTCAGGTTGCATTTACTGTTCTTGATGTTCTTGGTTATCTTGATGAAATCCCTGTTTGTGTTGGTTACGAACTAGACGGTGAAGAAATCGACTACTTCCCATCAACAACAAAGCTAAAGAGATGTAAGCCAATTCTTAAGAAACTTCCTGGTTGGAAGTGCGACATTAGTGGAATTAAGAATTATGAAGACCTACCTGAGAACTGCCGTAACTATATTGAATTTGCAGAAAAAGAAATCGGTGTGCCAATTACTATGGTTTCTAACGGTCCTGCAAGAGAAGATATTATTTACAGATAATTTTGAGGTGTGTAATGGCGAAAGCAAAAGAAAAAGTTCTTGTTCTTGACTTTGGTGGTCAGTACAACCAGCTTATTGCAAGACGAGTTCGTGATCACCATGTATATGCTGAAATTAAGCAGTACACTACAGATATAGAAGAAATTAAGGCCGAAAATTATAAGGGCATTATTTTTACAGGTGGACCAAACTCAGTTTATGATATGAGTTCACCACATTATTCAAAAGAAATCCTTGAGCTGGGTATTCCGGTTCTTGGCATTTGTTATGGCTGTCAGCTAATCACATGGATGTGTGACGGTAGGGTTGAATCAGCTATTAATAGCGAATATGGTAAAATTCAAATTGATATTTCAAAGCCTGAGAGCAAACTGTTTAAGGATGTTCCTAAGGAAAATATTGTTTGGATGAGCCACACTGACTATGTTAGTGAAATTCCAAAAGGTTTTGAAATAACTGCATCATCAAAGGATTGCCCTTGTGCAGCTTTTGAAAATGTAGATAAGAACCTATACGCAGTACAGTTCCATCCGGAAGTTACTCACTCAGAATATGGTAATGTAATTCTAAAGAACTTTCTTTATGATGTTTGCCATTGTTCAGGTGATTGGCAGATGGATAGCTTTATCGACAATACAGTTAATGCACTAAGAGAAAAGATTGGTGACAAAAAGGTTGTCTTAGGTCTTTCAGGTGGTGTTGACAGTTCTGTTGCAGCTGCACTTCTAAGTAAGGCAGTAGGAAAGCAATTAACTTGTGTATTTGTTGACCAAGGTTTAATGCGTAAAAACGAAGGTGACTTTGTAGAAGAAACTTTCACAAAGTTATTTGATATGAACTTTGTTCGTGTAAACTGTGGCCACGAATTTATCTCTAAGTTAAAGGGTGCAACAGACCCTGAAGATAAGAGAAAGATTATCGGTACAGAATTCTATAAAGTTTTCTGGGATAAAATCAGAGAAGAAGCTGATGGTGGTTTCTTTGCTCAAGGTACAATTTATCCTGACTGTATCGAAAGTGGTAAGGGTAACGCAGATAAAATTAAGACTCATCACAATAAGGTTGCAATGCCTGAAGACATTAAGTTTGATGATGTTGTTGAACCACTTTGTGATCTGTTTAAGGATGAAGTTAGAGTTGTTGGCGAAAAGCTGGGTATCCCTAAGGAACTTGTTTGGAGACAGCCATTCCCAGGTCCCGGTTTAGGTGTTAGAATTATTGGCGAAATCACAGAAGAAAAGATTAAAATTCTTCAAGATGCCGATGCAGTTTTCAGAGATGAAATTGCAAAGAGTGGTATCGCTCAGGATTTAAGCCAGTTTTTCTGCGTACTACCGGATGTTAGAACAGTTGGTGTTATGGGTGACCATAGAACATATGACCACCTTGTAGCAATCCGTGCAGTTACTACCGATGACTTTATGACTGCCGACTTCGCAAGAATCCCTTACGATGTCCTTGCAAGAGTCTCTAATCGTATCGTTAATGAGTGTGAACATATCAATCGTGTAGTTTATGATATTACATCAAAACCACCCGGAACAATCGAGTGGGAATAATTCTATAAATAATAAAAACCTTTAGAAATGCGATAGGTAAGCCATTTCTAAAGGTTTATTTTTTTGCTTTGATACTACTGTGATACTATTTTTCGCTAATATCGATTTTTTGGTCAAGTTCTTTGGCAAAAGCAATCTGTTTATTAGGGTATAAATGACCATAGGTATTAATTGTTGTTTCAATATCTTTGTGACCCATTCGCTTTGACAATAAATATATGTTTATATCCATATCAATACACAACGCTGCGTGAGAGTGCCTTAAATCGTGTATTCTTATTTTTTCGATTTTGCCACTAAGTTCTTCAACTTTATTGTCAAGATATTTGTTAAGTGTGCCATTCGAACCAAAATCAAATATTCTCTCATCTTCTTCTATCTTATATAATGAGTTAATATACTTTACAAGTTCCATGTAAACCGTTTTAGGTAAAGTTACAGTTCTTCTACCTTCATCAGTCTTAGGTTCTGTTACAATAAGTTTTTTGTTTTTCCAATGAGCATTTCGCCTTACATTGATAGCAATATTTTTATCGTCAAGGTCTGAAGGAGTAAGAGCATACAGTTCTCCTTTACGAAAACCACCATAATAAAGAAGCATAAAAGCAATGTGATAATTTGGTTCCGGTACATGGTCAATGAATATATTAAATTCATCTTGTGTCCAGTATTTCATTTCATCAGCTTTCTTTTTACCCATTGAACCGGCAATGGAGCAAGGGTTATTGGCAAGTCCGTGATACTTTACTGCATAATTAAGTATAGCTGACATTTGGTTATTAATTGTTTTTTGATATGTCTTTGATAAATTCTTCTTAATAATCTCATTTTGCCACATTCTAATATTAGAAGGGGATATATCTGCAATTTTCTTGTCTGCTAGATATGGCAATATATGATTGTCAAAAATATTAATTTTTGTGTCAAGGGTGCTTTCCTTGTATTTTCCGTTTATATCTTCAATATACTTATTATATAACTGCATAAGTGTCATTTCTTGATTCTGCGTTGGTACATACAAGAAATCTCTTTCATATTGTTGTGCCAATTTCTTTGTCTTGAACCCTCTTTTGCACTTTCTCTTGCGTTTTCCTGTCCAATCGACATAATAGAATGAGCAGTACCATGTACCTCTATCTTTATCTTTATACACAGGCATATTATTCACCTCTTAATTTGCAAAGGACATAAATGTCCTTACCATTTATTTTAACCATAAATTTACCCCTCAAATAGAGGGGCTTTTTTATGTCAGTTTTGCACCATTAAAATTGTATTTAAAATTTATTCCGTCAAAGTAATATTCAATAAAGTCACCAAACACATAACAAGAAACTTCTGTTGCTTTAATAGGTGGTTTTTTGATTTTAAACAATATTTCTCCAGTTGTAACATTTACTAAGAAGATAGAATTACTGCAATTACCTTTGCTATTATGAGTATAAAAAGTAATTAATGTTCCATCTTTTGATATATTGCATCCACCAATATAAGCATCAGTAACCATATTGAAAAGGATATTAAACTTTGAGTCCATAACGGCAATAATACTATAATATAGTTTATTTGAATTTATGAATGCGACAGTGGTATCAATGGATGATACAATAAAATTGAATACATTTCTTTTATACATTGCAAATTTTAATTCATTATAAAATTTTTCAGAAAGATTAGTCATATCGACTTCTATTTCTTGTTTTGCTTCTTGATCGCTTTGCTTGTCTAAAGAATTTAGAAAGTCAATACACTTACTAGTTGGCAAAAAGTACTTATCAGGAAAATCTTTTTCTAATTGTTCAGTAGATAAATTTGAAAGTAATCTGTCTACTAAAACATCCTTTTTCCCTTTGTTTGAGAGATTGTATTTATCAAGCACTTCTTTTAAATAATTAACTTTATATTTGCCTAATGAAAAAGAATCAGCAAATGATATATACAAATAATCATTTGCAAATAGTTTTAGCATACTCTTTCCAATATTTAGTTTATATTTATATGTAAAGTATTTAGGAAGATAATTAAGGTCAGTACTTTTCTTTAATACATATTTAAGTAAGTAAGTTTCTCCGTCGTTTAATTTAATTGTTCGTTTTTTTACATCTTTCACATCTGATAGAGAAAATGAATTAATATTATTGTTATGTTTTATATCAGAAGTATAACTATTTTCTAGTTGCTTAATCAATAATAAATCTCTATCCATATTAGATAGTACTTCATCATCCACTCTATTTTCTTTGGCTGAATAAAACAAATCAATATAAGGTTGTCCTAATCTATCTAATCTTTCTTTTATTTTTGCTTCAAACGCAGGGTCATAAATTCTATTTTTTTCTTTTACTTCTTTTTTTATTTGTTCTCTGCACTCATTAACAAACTTATTATGTCCACTATTCACAATATATTTGTTTTATTCTGTAATAGTTTTTATATAACTAACATCACTATCAATATTATCTATATAATCATTATAATCATCAGCAAATGAGGAGAAGTCTCCAATATCAGTTACTAATGAATATAGTTTTGAATAGTTATCATAAATATCATCAACTTTTTCAGCAACTACTTTTGCTGAGTCAGAAACATTCAATGTTGCAAGTTTATTGTATTCTTTAGTTAATGTTTTATAATCATTATCAATTTTATTTGATTTCACTTTTCCTTTTTTAACTAACCATTTTCTAGCCTCATCAACGACCTCTTTTGCAGTATCAGAATCAATATCATTACCACTAATATTAGTATAATTGTCCATGTAGTTATATTCATACTGACCTATATTAGAAAGATAAATAGAAGCATCATCAATTTTTGTACTAAAATCTTTGGCTAGTTTATAATATTCGTCTTCACTCATAACAACAACAGTTGTTGAAGTTGTTGTTGTCGGTGTTGACTCAACAGTAGACGTACTTGAAGAAGTTGTACTACTTTTGGATTCTGAATTATTAGTAGAACAACCGGTTAATAATCCAATAATAGCGATACAGCTAATAACAATAGTTAGTATATGATTTCTATGATTAGTGTTATTTTTACCCATAATAATACCTCATTTTGATATAATTTAACAAATTTCGTTATAATATAACAATTTGCTTACAAGATGGATAGATAATAGTATAATAACTTATTATTTTGTTTAAAAGAGAGGAAAAAGAAAATGACAGAATTAGAACAATTAATTGAAAAATGTAAAAAACTTAATAAAGAGAATCTACATATTATTCTTCAGACTGCCCTTTCTCTAATTGCTCAGCAAGAACAAGAAGAGCCTTTAAATGTTCAGAAGAAAGTTTAGTTCCAATTTCAATCAATTTATTTATATCTTCATTATCAGACTGCAATTCTGCAGTCTGTTCTTTTTTTATGTTAGTTTTACATAATAAAAAGTCTGTTGTTACATTAAAATAATCCGCAATTGATTCTAGTGTTTTAGAATTTGGAATACCACCGTTTTTCCATCTTGTAATCGACCCGGAACTTATTCCTAATTTAGCCCCTAGAGGATTAGGTTTTGTATTGTTTTCTATACATAAATTGTAAAATCTTTCCCAAAAGGACATACTAACACCTCGATACTTATAAAATCTCACAAAAATAAGAATACATAATTGTATAATATGTAGAAAACTCAAAATAATAAGATTTACACTTGAAATCTCATTTAACTAAGGTTATAATATAACTAAAGTTAAGAAAAACCCATATTTCTTAACTTGTCTACAAAGGTGGGAGTTACACCTCCAGTTAATATTACAAAAATTGTGACTTTAGTTGAAATTCTTGAAAATCCTTAAAATAAAAAAGTTTTGCTCGTAACTCCCACTAATATTTAATAAGTAAAATATAACCACAGTTATATTTTATATAATATCACAAAAATAACCTAAATACAAGGTGGTGAAAGTATGAATTTAGGTGAAAACATTAAAAAAAACAGAAAAAAGCAAGGCTTAACTCAGCTTGAACTTGCTGAACTTGTTGGTGTATCTGGACCAATGATTAATCAGATTGAGAATAGTGTTAAGTTACCAACAGTTCCCCTTTGTAATTTGATTGCTAAGGAACTTCATGTAAGTCTTGATAAGCTTGTGAATGGTGATTAACACATTATCAACTTTGCTACTTATATAGTAGCATTTTAAAAGGAGAATAACAATGGAAGAAATCTGCACAAACATCTACAAATTAAGTAGAAAAAATGCAGGGATTGAACAGGGTGATGCAGCTGATGCACTAGGGGTTTCAATTCGTAGTTTACAGAATTATGAAAGTGACCTAAGCCCTTCAATTCCTCAACTTGATGTAGTTCGAAACATGGTCATCCTTTATAAGGATAGGTCATTAGCTTACAAACATATAAAAAAGTCCCCTATCGGGGAGTTTATGCCAGAACTGAGTCAACAGACTTTGCCGGTTGCAACACTTGGTGTTGTAGATGATATTAATAACTTCAATGAAGTAATGGATAAATTAGTATCCATTACTCGTGACGGTCAAATAACCGATGACGAAGTAGGTGATTGGAAAGAGATTATCAATAAGGGTATGCGATTGATGAATTCGATGAATACCTTAATTAATGCTAAGGGTGGTGAAATATAAGTGTTATGGTTGGAAAGTAGTGATATAGCCGTTATTTTAGGCTGTTGTAAGGCAACTGCATATGAGATTATCCGACAACTTAAAGATGAGATGAAAGTACAAGGGTACTTTGTTAATCCTAATGCGAAAATACCGCTTAAGTATTTTTGTGAAAGATATGGTCTTGATAATGAAGTTACAGCTGAACTTCTTACAAAAGAAAAAACAGCTCATGCAAATGTAAATGCATAAACTGTTAATCAAGATAAACAAAAAAGAAATCTGTGCTTTTATTATAAGCATAGAAAACAAAAATGTCAATAGGAGGAAACATAATGACAGAAAAGAACGAACAGTATGTTGAAACAACTGCAACAACTGTAAATGAAGAATCGGTTGACGAAATGTCTAAGAAAATTGACCAGCTTGTAAAGGTTAAACAATTACCGGTTATTGCACAGGAACTAGCAACAGTAAAGGGTGAAATTGATGCTAGAGTTGAATATGTTAAGACCCTAAAAGTTAATGATAAGAACTTTAAGTTCGTGAAGTCAGAACTTGCCGATATTCGAAAACTATTCAATGCCCTTGAAAGTAAGAGAAAGTCAGTGAAGAAACAAATTCTTCAGCCTTATGAAGAATTTGAACCTCTTTATAATGAGTTAGCCAAAACTCCATTGCAAGATGCAATCAGTTATCTTGATGAGCAGGTAAAGACTCAAACAAAAGTGCTGATTGATGAAAAAGCAGACAAGGCAAGGGAATACTACAAGGGCCTTTGTGAGAACCTTGGCATTAACTTTGTCAAGTTTGAACAAATCGGTCTTAATATCACTTTAAGTGTTACACATAAGAAATTATGTGAGCAAATCTCAGCATTCTTTGAAAAGGTTACTGAAGAACTTAAACTTATTGATACGCAAGGAGAGCATAAAGCTGAAATTCTTGTTGAATACAAGAAAACACTTAATGTAGCACAATCAATCACTAAGGTAAGTGAAAGATATAAGGCTATCGCAGAAGAACAAGCTAGAATTGAAGCCGAAAAAGCTGAAAGAGAAAAGGCTAGAGAAAATGCAAAAAGAAATGAAGATATTAGATTCCATGCTAATGTATCTTGTGCAGTAGAAACACCACCAGAAGAAATGGAACAACCACCAATTCAGCAGAACAATGTGGTAGAAGAACCTGCACCAACAGCTGTACCTAGTCTAATCAAAGTACCATTCGCAGTATACGGCACTAGAGAACAACTACAAGTAGCAATTCCAAAAATTAAGAAATTGCTAAACGAACTACTAAGCAAAGGAGACCTGGAAAGTTATGAATAATAATAACGCTATTCAAAAGAAACCAAAGAAACTAAGTTTTTCTGCAATGCTAAAAACTGAATCATATCAGAAAGCATTGCACAATGCTCTATCTGATCCAAAAGAAATTCAGAAGTTCACTTCTGCTATCACATCAGTAGTAGCAACAAATCCAAATATTGCGAATTGTGATAGTTCAACAATTCTATCTTCTGCACTATTGGGCCATTCGCTTGGACTAGTACCAAGTCCTCAGCTTGGTCAGTATTATATGGTGCCTTTTGAGGATAATAAAAATCACAGAATAACAGCAACTTTTGTATTAGGTTATAAAGGTTATGTACAACTGGCAATTCGCTCAGGACAGTATAAGCGTCTGAATGTAATTGAAATCAAGGAAGGCGAACTTATTAAGTGGGACAGACTTACCGAAGAATTCGAATTGAAATTTATTGAGGACGATACAGAAAGAGAAGCAACCGAAACAGTTGGTTATCTTGCATATTTCAAGTATGTATCCGGATATGAAAAAGCTATCTACTGGACTAAAGAAAAAATGAAAGCTCACGCCATGAAGTATAGCCCAGGCTATGCTTCAGACATTAGAAAAGGTAATAATTATACATTCTGGAGCAAAGACTTTGACTCAATGGCTAAAAAGACAATGCTTAGACAACTGATAGGCAAGTGGGGCATTATGAGTGTCGAAATGCAAAGAGCTTATGTGGCTGACGGAGCTGTTGTAGATAATGACGGCAATCCAACCTCATATAATGAGGGTGATTTTGTTGAAGTGGATAATCAAGAACCAACAACAGAAGAAACACCTCAGCAGGTTGCACAATCCGAACCACAAGCACCTGCAAGACCACCGGTTCAAACAATCGGTAATAATAATCAAAGAGAGCCACAAGCCCCAAGTCAGATGAGCCTTGATGACTTCTAATAGTAATATGGAAATCAATGTTCAAGTAATATCTACTGGCAGTAAAGGAAATGCAGTCTTCTTGAATGATGAAGTTCTAGTTGACTGTGGTGTTCCTTTCAAGCAACTGTTTGAAGCTGGAATTGTTGATAAGATTAAGTATGTGTTCTTAACTCATCAGCACAAAGACCATGTGAACCTTACAACCATTAAGAGGCTGTTTGAATATAAACCTACTATCCGTATCATTGCACCTGATTATTTAAAATCAATTTTTGTTCATTGTAGTTGGATTTCCTTTCTTAATATAAATAATTTCTTTTTCGCTGAAATCGGGCAATGGTACAAGATAGGCGATATTCAATATACAGCAGTAAGGCTACATCATGATGTTCCAAATGTAGCTTGGAAACTATTTTTTCAGCTTCCATACAGTATATATTATAAGGTCTTATATGCCACCGACACAGCCAATATGGACGGTGTAAAGGCTATGAATTATGACTTGTATTTGATTGAAAGTAACTACACTAAATCAGATATAGTCAGAAGAATTAAAGAGAAACGGGCAAATGGGCAGTTTTGCTATGAGGACCGTGTTCTTAAAACGCACTTATCAAAAGAACAGTGCGACAGTTTCTTAGCTGATAATATGGGTGAACACTCATATTTCATTTACCTGCATGAACACGCAGAAGAAATTGAGGAGAGTGAGGAATAGTGATAACATCTGCAAATATAGTCAACTATGACGGTTGTAACTTAATCGTTAGACCTCAGGACTACATAGGTAGAGAACTGCAACAAAAGCAGTCAAAATATGTTGAAATACGCATAGTTGATGGCAGAACTATATCCTCACTACAAAGAAGAAAAGTCTATGCTCTTATAAGAGATATAGCAATGTGGAATGGTGATGACCCGGAGTGGCTAAAGGAATATTTCAAGTTTATATTCTGTGGCGAGTGCGACCAGGAATACTTTTCATTATCTAATTGTGAAAAATCAATAGCCACTTCATTTATCACTTATTTAGTTGATTTCTGCCTATATCACAACATCCCGACAAGGGAGTCACTATCTATAATGACTGATGATATAGGCAGATATTTATACTCGTGCCTTGAACATAAAAGGTGTGCAGTCTGTAATAAACCAGGCGAAATACACCATGTAGATAAAATAGGAATGGGCAGAGATAGAGAACAGATTGTTCATATAGGCTTGTCAGCAGTCTGTTTATGTAGAGAACATCATACTCAATGTCATAATGATGAGAAAACATTTTTTAATAAGAATCACATATACGGCATTAAATTAGACAAGTTTTTATGTGACAAACTAAATTTGAATACTAAGGAAAGAAAATAGTATGGCTAGACCAACCAAAACAGGTATGGATTACTTTCCTTTGGTGTGTAATGTTGATGACAAAATAAAATTAATTCAAGCCGAATTTGGCTTGACCGGGTTTGCTTTAGTCGTTAAGCTCTTTCAAAAGATATATGGAGAGCGAGGTTACTACTGTGAATGGACAAGGGACGTGGCTTTGTTGTTCAGTCAAGAAAATGGACTGGGTTACTCTGTTGTGTCCGAAATAGTTAATGCAACTGTTAGACGAGGTATTTTTGACAAGGATAAGTTTGAAAAATATGGAATTTTAACTTCAAGAAGAATTCAGCAAACTTATTATGATGCTTGTCAAAGAAGAAAGAATATTTTTTTTAATTCTGATTACCTCCTTATTAGTGTTACCCAAAAAAATGAAAGTGATAACATTAATTCAGTTAATGACAACATTAATTCAAAAATAGTTAGCAACAATACACAAAGTAAAGTAAATCAAATTAAAGTAAATAAAAATAAAGAATGTAGTAGCTCTTCGCCTGTTGCTAAAGCAACACCGAAAGAGCCTGAAAGCTACTTTATCAAACTTATTCTGAATGATAATAGTTACTACTATGTCATTGATGAGGAAGTGAAAGAATACAAATCGCTATATCCAAATGTGAATGTAGAACAACAACTAAGGAATATGGCAGGTTGGTTGAATGCAAACCAACGCAAACGAAAAACAAAACGAGGAATAAAAAGGTTCATAAATAGTTGGCTCTCTAAAGAGCAAGATAGAGGAGGTTACAGCAGATATGGACAAAATACAAACACCTCAAGGAATACTACGGTTCGTTCCTCAGAGAATCAGGGAACAGTACCACCAAGGAACATTGAACAGGTCTTCTGACCCTGTGGAAAAAATGAAACAGGAAGTAGAAGTAATGAATAGACAAGCTGGCAGTTTGACTGACTATGATTGTCCTAAATGTTTGAATAAAGGGTTTATTTACAAGCTGAAAGAAACCAATGACGGTTTTAGCAAAGCTGAGATTACTGCGACACCTTGCGATTGTCAAAAGATAAGAAGTGAAATAGCAAGGCTAAAATCAAGTGGTTTATCTCGCTTAGTAGATAAATATAAATTCAGTAATTTCAGAGCTGATGACAAGTGGCAGAAAGTTATTAAGCAATCAGCAAAGCAATATGCAAATAATCCAACAGGCTGGTTTTATATCGGTGGCCAACCCGGTTGTGGTAAGACACATATATGTACTGCTATTGTCAATGAATTAATTAAAAATGGCAGGTCAGCAAAATATATGCTTTGGCAAGACGATATTGCAACCTTGAAAGGTTTTGCAAATGATATAGATAACCTTGATAAAATGTTAAATCAATTCAAGAGAGCTGATTTCTTGTATATTGATGACTTTTTTAAAGCAAGGCAGGGTGAAAGTGTAACAACTGCTTCAGTTAATATGACTTTCAGAATTATCAATCACAGATACAACGAAAATCTATGTACAATCATATCTTCCGAGTTATCGATATCAGACATAATCAATATTGATGAGGCTTTAGGTAGCAGAATAGCTGAAATGTGTGGAAATAGAGCATATTTCATAAGCAGAGATACCTCCAAAAATTATCGATTTAGGAAACAAGGTGAACAATTATGATTAGTGACGATAAATGGTACGACCAAATGTGGAACCCTATCACAGGTGTACCTAGTGGCAACATCCCAATTACTACACTGGATAGCTTCTGCAGAAATTCATCTGGTGATGTTAGATTTAATATGTCATCACCACTTTGCAAAATTACTGAAGAAGGTGTAGTGCTTGAAGAACCTTTTGAATCAAGTCGAAAAGGTCATTATTTGCTATCACCTTGTGGAACAAATCTTACTTTTCACAAGTACAGATTAAAAACAATGGATGAAAAGTATAAAGTTAGTCATATTATACTAGTTTGCCCTATGTCAGACATATTTGATTATCAAGTATCTAGCGAATGGTTAAAAACGGTTCTTGATATATGTTACGATAATCCCCGACATATTTACATTTTTACAACCAGGTATCTAGGTCCGGCTCTAATCAAAGCTAAAGAATACAACTTCCCCAAAAATTGGTGGTTTAGAAATGTGTTCCCTGATGATGAATCAGACTACAAGGAATATCGGGTTAGTCATAATTCTTTACAGGGCTTACAAAGTTATATAATTGCCAATAACTGTGACCCTAAAGAGATATTAGACAATGTAAATCTGATATGTCATTTCAATCGAATTACGAATGATAATGTAGAACTGCTGAAATCTAAGTTTTATGATTTTAACTATGGGTATAAGTTTGCAACAGTTAGCAGAATTCCCAATGATGAAAAGAAAAAATATTTTTTAAAAGTGTTAAAAAATATGAATATTCTTTTTTACTTCTTTGAAGATAAAAAAGAAGGAGTTATACCCAAATTCGAAAGACCTGTAACATTATCTAAAAAGCAATCAAAAAATTTAATTGGCAAGTGTGCTATGTGCCACACAGAGAAAAGAAAAGGAGATATGTACACCATATTTTATAGACGAAGGAGAGGAGAAAGCACCAAAAGAATGGGATATATATGTGAGGATTGTTATGGCGAATTTACAAAGCAGTTTACCAACGAATAACTTAGAAAGCAAGGAACAGGAATTGTTGTTCAACTGGGCCAAAGATTGTGTGAGAACTAATGTTCACCCTGAACTAGAAGTGTTATATGCAATCCCAAATGGTGGCTATCGTCACACAAGGGAAGCTACGGCACTCAAAAGACAAGGTGTTAAAGCTGGTGTATCTGATATATGTTTACCTCTTGCAAGAGGTAAATATCACGGACTATACATAGAACTAAAAGTTGGGAAAAATAAACCTTCTGAAGCTCAGTTGCATTGGTTACAGTTAATGCAGAATAACGGTTACGGTGTTGCAGTATGTTATGGTGGCTTTGAAGCTAAGTTGCTAATCGAAAAGTATCTCAAATTAGGGGAATTTAAAAATGATTTGTGATTGTTGTAAAAAGAATTGGAGTGGTGGAATGCGTAGCCATTGCCCTCATCCAACCGCAAAAGAAAAAGGTATTAAACGAATTTGTTATTACTGCTGTATTAAGTGCAAATATTCAAAAAGAGAAGGTTCCGGAATTGATTGTACGCTATGGACGAAAGGTAGGTAATCAAAATATTATGCTTGAAATAATATATCGTATTTATGAAGTCGTTGATGAAGAAACGGCAAAAACAAATTTAGAAAAGGATTACGAATTTGGTTATTATGTTCATACAAGCAAATATAACAATATTGAATTAGTAATGGATTGTAAAATTTGTGATAGTAGAGAACAATTCAAAGAATTAATTAGAGAGGAATATGGAGATATTTCATTCCGTAATTCTAAAAAATTAAAAGCCGGAGATTTGTATTGTATCATCATTGGAGAACATTGCTACAACACAGAAAGGTACTTCAATAAAGTTACATTTATTTGTGATTGTTGTGGTGCAACAATAGAAACATATTACGGAAAAGCAATATGTTTCAGCGATTATGAGGTACGAAGTAAGTTCTTTGGCATAGAAAAATATTCTGAGAAACGATTTTGTTGTGAGAAGTGTAAACAAGTATATGCAGAAAGAGAACGCAGAAAATTAAAGCCTGATGATGAACAAGAATTTTTCGTATCAAAAGATATGTTTACAAAGAATATAGCAGGATATATCTATTTAATTACGAAGAAATCAACAGGTGAGTTTTATGTTGACCAAACTCTTTATGCACCAATATTTCGTTGGGGTCAGCATTTAAAGACTGACCGTTTTCCAATCGAAAATATTACAGACTACAAATTTGAGGTTTTGGAAATTGTCGATAAAGACGAAAACATACTTGATAGGGAAAAATATTACATACAGAAATACTATGTGAAAGACCCTGAAAAATCCTTAAATTATATGTGTACTAAGAATATAGTTGAGGATGATAGACAATTAAGAATATCGTTGTAATAGGAAGGATTAAACAAATGATTACTACAGATGACATTGTTAAATTAATAGACTCTCACCAATTTCCTTGTGACAATCTGACTTTACTTTCTGATGTCTTTCATATTTCTGCAATAAGTATAAGTAACAAAATTAATTATAGTGCAGAAAGAGAAAAAGAATATATGAACATCATCAAAAAGTATGATGAAGGTTCAAGAAAAGTTATTGCTGAGATATTTTCAATGCTATTTCTCATTCTTTCAAATCAAATAGACCCAGCTATAGGGTTTAATGACCATCTTGGAGAACTATACATGAAGTCTAACACTTCAAGCAAGAAAGCTGGTCAATTCTTCACACCTTATCATATTTCACGAATGGTAGCAGACACGGATTTGTCAAAAGAAATTGTTGAGAATAACGACATCATAACAGTATGTGAACCTTCATGTGGTTCCGGTGGAATGATTATAGCCACAGCAGATTTATTATGGAATAAGTACAAAGTCAATTATACAGAACATATGATGGTCGAATGTTCTGATATTGACTGCAGGTGCGTACATATGGCATTTGTTCAATTTGGTTTAGCTGGTATTCCGGCAATAATCTATCATCAGAACGCATTGACTAAGGAAACTTATAGCAGGTGGGAAACTCCTGCATATGTTATTAATTATAGAAAATTTGATAAGGCATTGAGAGGAAATTAAAATGGATATAAAAGACATAACAGCGGACTCCAAATTTTGTGATTACTTTAGAGTTTGGATAGAGGTATATAAAGAAGGTGCAATCAGAGAAGCTACAATGTCAAAATATCGTATGACATTGAAATGGATTGAAAAACTTATACCTGATGTAACCATTAAGCAACTAACAAGACCAGTTTATCAAAAGTTGTTAAACGATTATGCGAAAGAACACGAAAGACAAACTACTATTGACTTTCATCATCAGGTTAAAGGTGCCATTCTTGATGCAGTTGATGACGGATTTATCGAGCGTGACCCAACACGAAAAGCAGTTATAAAAGGTAAAGCACCAAGACCTAAGAAGATTAAATACTTAAGCCAGTTTGAACTTCATTCATTGCTTGATGATTTAGACCTTGGAGAACAGCCTAATTGGGATTGGTTTATTTTGTTGGTAGCAAAGACAGGTATGAGATTTTCTGAAGCTCTTGCAATAACACCGGCTGATTTTGACTTTTCCAGACAAACCCTTTCAATCAGCAAGACTTGGGATTATAAAGGTGATGGTGGTTTCTTGCCAACCAAGAACAAATCATCTGTAAGAAAAATTCAAATTGACTGGCAGATTATTGTTAAATTTTCTGAATTAGTAAAAGGGCTACCAGAGGACAAGCCTATTTTTGTTGGTCCGGATAAAATTTACAATTCTACAGTTAATGATGTACTTACAAGACATTGCAAGGCTTGTGGAATTTCAGTAATCTCTATACATGGCCTTCGCCATACACATGCTTCTTTGTTGCTTTTTGCTGGTGTATCGATAGCAAGTGTGGCAAGACGCTTAGGCCATGCAAGTATGACTACTACCCAAAAAACATATTTACATATTATTCAAGAACTTGAAAATAAGGATGTAGATTTGGTTATGAGAACTTTGTCAGGATTATAATTATGGGAAATCGCAGATGGACTGAAAAAGAAATTGAGTATCTTTCTTCAAAATGGGGAAATATGCCCATTGAGAAAATTGCAAAAAATCTTAATAGAAGTGTTACTGCTGTATTTATCAAGAAAAACAGGCTAGGATTATCTAGATATACTGATTCTAATGATTGTTATATCCCTAAAAACACTCTTTTTGAAATAGTGTTTAGAAAAGGTGCTTCCTATATGGCTACTAGTGCAATTAAGAATAGAGGTCTAAAAATTCACAAAGTAAAGCGAAGCAAGAAATTCACTTATGAAGGAATAGATGTGAATGAATTTTTTGATTGGGCTTACGAAAATAGATATTATTTAGATTTTTCAAATTTTGAAAAATATGGTCTAGGTCCAGAACCGGAGTGGGTGGATATTAAAAGAAGACAAGACATCAGAAGAAATCAAAAAATTACAACGGAGCCTTGGACTACTAAAGATGATGATGAACTTAGAATATTATTAAGAAGAAAAAAGTACACTATTGTAGAATTATCAAAAGCTTTGCACAGAACAGAAGGAGCAATTAGAAGAAGAATTCAAGATTTGAAGATAAGCGATAGACCAATATCTTTAAATAAACATATACAATGGACAGATGAAGAATATATGCTTTTAGGTCATATGATTAAAGACTGTAAAAGTTATGAAGAAATGCAGGAACAGCTTAGTGATAAGTCGGTTAAAGCTATTAGAGGAAAAGTATATCGAAATTATCTAACTGAAAACTTAGATAAAGTGAGGGGAATGATTGGTGATGGTGAATTTTTCGATAATATGCCAGTAAAACAATTAAGACATAAGAACTACTTTAGTATTGAAGAAAAATGCGAAGTTAGAAATTTATTATCAAGTATGCTTACGACTTTAAATTCTTACATAGAAGAAAATAAACCATATTATGAAGAATTTGAACAGTTTTTTCAAAAAGATATGTGCTATTATTGGTCTGACCTTAAAGGTTGCATAATGGGAGAGTCTAATTGTGATGAATGTACATCATTCAAAAGAATTGAGGTTCAGTATTGTAAGCGTTGTGGTTGCAGTTTCTATGAACGAATCGAAAACAATTTTTGCAAAGATTGTAGAATAGCGAGAAAGAAACAAGGATACAAAAAATATCTTCGCATGAGAGGTAAATTATGAATTTAGTTGAATGTAATAAATGCAAAAAGTTTGTTGATGATGAAAGATGTACAAAAATTGCAGTTTTAGAAAGTTGCAAATACAAACATTATAAATTATGCGAAAGTTGTAAAGAAAAATTTGATATATGGATATCTAAAGAAATATCTTCAACACAAGGAAAGAAAGGAAGATTATCAATTTGGAAAAAAACAAAAAATGGTCTAATGGAATGTTCAAGATGTGGTTATAGCACTTCAATAGGTGGCTTGTATTGCAAGAATTGTGGTGCAAAAATTGTAAATAAACATTCGGAAGTTTAGTTTAGGGAAAACACTCCACAGAAGTTATCGGTGTCTCGAACTGGAGAGAGCTGGATCATGCCCAGCAACTTCCAACACGCATTGAACCGAAGGTAATATGGTTTGCAACTATGTATTGCCTTCGGGTATATGGCCAGAATGGAAAATAAATATGGGTTCGACTCCCGTACTGGCTGATTAGTCTTCATTCATAGCAACAGTAAATGGTCACCTAACATTTACTGTTGCGACTAAGTCTTTACTATGGAAGGAATTAATTGAATGATTATAAAAATAAACAAAAAAACAAACTTTGTTTTTATGATAATGGAATTTGATGAACATACAAAAACAACAACCTTAATTGGTGCGATAGAAATAAAAGCTAAAAAGAATATGTCTTATGTGGATATAATCAAAGAAACAAATAAAACCGTACGATATTTAGGTTATAAACTATGTACATATATGTCTAATGCTTGGATTTATAAAAATGGAAGATATAGCATACCAATTACATTTAAGAGAGAGGAAGATAACAATGCCTGACATGGAAATATCAAAAATTATTGAATTGGCTGCATCTGCAGGAGCTAAAGCAGCACTTATGGCTCAAGAAGAGAAAAGAAAACTTGATGCAGAAGAATGGCAAGACAAGAAATTAAGAAACACCAAGTTGCTTTTGAAGAATTTTAGGAAATTGAATTTACATATCAACAATGCTAAATTTAAAAAAAGTCAGATTGACAAAACAGATGCAGACGAGTATCTTTTTGAACTGATGATGTATGACCCAAGAAATCAAAGAGATGCTATTGTAGAGAGTATTAGACAGTCAGTTGCCAAAACTGAAGTTATAGTATCTCATATTCTCAAAATGCTTAAAATATATGAGATATACTGTTATCAAGACGGAACAGATAAGTATATGCGTAGATATGATGCTTTGTATGGTAAATATATTGCCCCAAAAGAAATAAAGTATGATGAAATAGCAGAGAAATATTATGTTGATATTCGAACTATACAATCAGATATTAATGAGGCTATCAAGGAATTTTCTTCTTTGCTATTTGGCTTTGATGCGTTAAAGAATATGTAAGTTTCATTTTTGCACACATTAATTTCATTTTTGTTTGCGAAAATGCAGTATTTATGCGATTTTTGAGAATTTTTTACTTCGTTTTTTCTTCGTTGACTTTTCATTATAGACAATGTATAATGATAAAGTAGTATAATTCTAAAAATGTCATTAGGACTCAGTTGTTTATTTGTGTAGATAAGCGACTGGGTCCGTTTCCTTTTCAGAGAAAATGAAAAAGGGAGTGAATGACTGTAATTTTGCACTGCTCCTCATAATTACAGTGTTAGCAGAGTGCAAAAAAATAAACTAATTTATGTAAATGTTGATGAGCTTGTTCCGTATGCTAATAACGCAAGAAAGCATACGAAAGAGCAAATCAAACTGATAAGGGCAAGTTTGCGAGAATTTGGCTTTATTAATCCAGTTATTATCGATAAAGATAATACAATCATTGCTGGTCATGGGAGAGTGTTAGCAGCAGAGCAAGAAGGAATAACTGAAATTCCTTGTGTTAGAGTTGAAAACCTCTCTGACTCACAGAAGAAAGCATATATATTAGCTGATAACAGATTGGCTGAAATGTCCGAATGGGACGAAGAACTACTCAAAATTGAAATTCAAGACCTGAGCGATTTAGATTTTAATGTAGATTTAACAGGTTTTGATATTAACGATTATATTGACGATAGCAATAGTGCTACTGAATTGGGTGGCTCTGATGTACAAGAGGATGATTACAACGAGCCTGTGCCAGAAGAACCAAAAGCTAAACTAGGAGATATATACCAACTTGGTAATCATATTCTTATGTGTGGCGATAGCACAAAAGAAGATGATGTAAAGGCTCTTATGAACGGCAAAATGGCAAAAATGCTTATAACTGATCCACCTTATAATGTCAATTATCACGGTGGTACAGCAGAAAGACTCACAATCGAAAATGATAGTATGGAGGATAGCACCTTTAGGGCATTTCTTGTATCTGCATTTAGTAATGCAAATCAAGTAATGGAACCGGGTGCTATTTTTTATATTTGGCACGCTGATTCAGAAGGCTTTAACTTCCGTGCATCTTGTAAAGATGTAGGTTGGCAAATCCGTCAATGCTTAATATGGTGTAAAAACACATTCGTGTTAGGCAGACAAGACTATCAATGGCAACATGAACCTTGCTTGTATGGTTGGAAAGACGGTGCAGCTCATTTATGGACTAGTGACAGAAAGCAAACCACTATTCTTAATTATGACAAGCCAACAAGGAATTCAGAACATCCAACAATGAAACCTATTGCGTTGTTTGATTATCAAATTCGCAATAATACACACGAAAATGATGTGGTTCTTGATTTGTTTGGTGGTTCCGGTACAACCTTGATTGCGTGTGAACAAAATAACCGTTCTTGCAGAATGATGGAATTTGACCCACGGTATGTTGATGTAATCATTGACCGTTGGGAAAAACTTACCGGCAAGACTGCTGTTCTATTAAAGAACACAGAGGGTGTAATAGAATAATAAAATAGTAAAAGGTCTGAATAAAAATGAATTATGGTGAGTGGGCAAAAGAATATAAATCTCAGCTGAAAAATCTTGAAACCTTACTTTGCAGACTTGAAGAAGAAAAGAAAAAGACAAGTGAGGCTTATGCGTTGCATTTAATCAATGGAAGAATATGTTGTGTTAAATCGTTGATTAGAGAACATAAGTTGACAATTAAATTCTTAGAAGATAGAGCAAGGAAATATGATGATAAGTAGTTTTCACGCTCTTTCCTTTAGCCCCTCACAATATAAAAATAACAAAATAAACAAATGAAAAAATAAAAAGAGGTGGTTAAATGGCTGATAAAGATGTAGCAGTTAAGGATTATATAGCCGGTATGTCTTATAAAGATATTGCTGATAAATATAACATATCCGAGTCAGCCGTTAAGTCGTGGGCATCAAGATATTGGAATAAAGATAATAAAATCAAAGCTGAACGAAAGAAAGCAAAATATCGCAACCGTAACGAAAAGAAAGTTGCGACCGAAAAAGAAAATAAAAAGGTTGCAAAAAGTCGCAAGAAGAAAAAGAAGGGAGCACCTAAGGGCAATATAAATGCCCTAGGGAGTGGTGCTCCGAAAGGTAACCACAACGCACTAAAGCACGGTGGTTATTCTTCTATCTATTGGGACACACTAGACGAAACCGAGAAAGCAATGTTAGAAGAACAGGCAGAAGATGATGAGGAAACACAACTCAAAAATCAAATAGCCTTATATACTGTGAGAGAACGGCGATTGCTACAAGCTATTAGAAATATGAAAGAAAGAGCCTCTGCATCTGATGATGTGGAGGTTTATTCTAGTGTTAGTTTAAGCAAAGAAAACAATAAATTAACACCAACAATGGCAAGTAAGAATTATGAGAAGATAGAAATTGCAGTTCTAAGACTTGAAAGAGAATTGTCTAGTGTGCAGAGAAACAAAACAGGAGCAATTAATGCTCTAATCAATCTTAGAACCATTAGTGGTGAAAATAAAGATGAACTTCTTGATGATTTCCTTACAGCAGTAATTGATGATGAGGAGGAATGAAGGGATATGAAACACAAAGAAGATTATGAAGTATAGAGACAAAATATCAAAGCTGATAAAGAAGTGGAAATATGATATATCTTCATTTGCTTATGATAATTTTAAATTCGTACCGGATGAATGGCAGAAAGAGGCTTTTACATTAATCCAAAATAAAGACACAAAACTGATGTCAATTAAGAGTGGCCAAGGTGTTGGCAAGACTGGTTTTAGTGCGATAACCTTCCTTTGGTTTTTAACTTGCTATCCATATTCAAGGGTTGTAGCTACTGCACCGACAAAGCAACAGTTAAATGATGTGTTATGGTCTGAATTAGAAAAGTGGAGACAGAAATCCCCATTCCTTAAAAGAATTATAAGGTGGACTAAAACTTATGTTTATGTCAATGGTTGCGAAAAGAGATGGTTTGGTGTAGCTAGAGCAGCATCAAAACCTGAAAATATGCAAGGCTTTCACGAAGATAATATGTTATTTATCGTTGATGAGGCTTCAGGTGTTGATGAAAGTGTACTTGAAGCTATCCGTGGTACTCTTTCAGGTGTCAATAACAAGCTACTATTTGTAGGCAACCCAACAAAAACAAGTGGGATGTTTTATGATAGTCACACCTCTGAGCGAACTAAATGGGTCACAATGACGGTTGATAGTGAGAAGTCACCACGAACCAACAAGGAAAGCATACAGAACCTTAAAGACAAATACGGTGAAGATAGTAATGTAGTTAGAGTTCGTGTGCATGGACTATTTCCTTTGGCTGAAGATGATGTGTTTATCCCAATATCCTTAATTGAACAGTCTATCAATACAGATATAAAGATAAAGAGTACACCTGATATTATTGATATTGGTGTCGATGTAGCTCGATTTGGTGATGATAAGACAATCATTTCATACAGAGTTGACGGACAAGTAAAGATATACAATAAATTCCACGGTCAAGATACAATGAGTACAGCTAATAAGGTTGTACTGCTGTATAATCTGTTAAGAATGCAATATAAAGAATTCAAAAAGCAGATTGTTATTAAGATTGACGATAGTGGTATTGGTGGTGGTGTAACAGATAGATTACGTCAATTAAAAAAGCAAAACCCTTCAATGTATAGAAATATGAGAGTAGTACCTGTTAATTTCGGTGTTAAAATAGCACACAATTTCTATGCAGACAGCACAACATATATGATGAGTGTACTAAAAGCACTTTTAAAAAATGAAGATGGTAAATGTGAATTGCAATTACCTAATGATGCCGACCTTGTAGGTCAGTTGTCAAGTAGAAAATATGAATTCACAGACCAAGCAAAAATCAAAGTCGAAAGTAAAAAAGTTATGAAGAACAGAGGTTTACAGTCTCCCGATGAGGCTGACTCTGTTCTTCTTTCTGTTCTACCTGTCGGCAGAAGAGAGGAGTTTATTTAGTGAGTAGTAATAACGAAAACAACAACGGCAACAAAGCCAATGGACTAAACTACGGTGTGTCAGTTCTTGATTTTCCTGACTCTACTGTACAAAGAAGTCCTTTTGCCACAGGCAGAAAGAAAAAAATAAGTAAGAGTGATAAATCCACACTAATTGACCCAGATTACATCACAACGGCAAGTGAGTGGATTGAACATATCAATTTTGAATTGAAATATAATTCATTTATTGACAATTCTACAATCCTTCCTCAGTGCATAAATGCCTACAAGTCAAATATTGCTGGGTTCGGTCTTGCAGTTAGATACAAAGAAGATTACAAAGGCAAAGAAAAAGCAAGAATGGTTAAGGAATTTAAGTTCCTTGAGAGCGTTCTTGATAAGCTAACAGATGACTTTGATAGCAAGAACTTATTTGAACAACTAGTTGATGATGTCGAAAGCGTTGGTATTGGTTATTTAGAAGTCATTAGAGATAACGAAGGCAAGGTTGTTGAGTTAGTCAATATTTTCCCTGTTGATAGTATTACAAAATCAAAGAAGGATACAGATTATACAGAGTATGAATACATTGCAAGTGACGGTTCAGTAATTACAAAGAACAAGAGGTTCAGAAAGTACAGACAACAAATCGGTGATAGATGTGTGTACTTCAAAGAGATGAATGACCCTCGTGTTATGGATTGTCGTACCGGTAGATATATCAACGAGAATGAAACTCTAGAATTAAAGTATGTGGCAAATGAAATACTTGAATTCAAAAACAGTAAAAAGCCTTATGGTGATGTTCGTTGGATTGGTTGTATGTTGCCAATCATAGGTTCTTGGCACGCAGAAAGCCTTAACCTTAATTACTTCAAAAACGGTAGGCACACACCTTTGGCAATCTGTGTGGAGAACGGCAGACTGTCACAGGAGTCAATGGAGAAGTTACGGGAGTACACATCAAGTATCAGAGGAGAAAACTCACAACACGCATTCTTGATTATACAGACTGAACCAATAGCAAGTGAAGTTGCTTGGAACAAGGAGAACCCTCCAAAAGTAACACTCAAAGATATGGCATCTATTCTACAGAAAGATGAACTCTTCGGAGAATACAACGAAAGCAATAGAAAAAAAGTGCAGAGTGCTTTTACTCTGCCGGATATTTATGTTGGATATACAACAGACTTCAATCGTGCTACTGCTTATGCTGCTATGACTGTAACAGAGCAACAAGTGTTTCAACCTTATAGAAACCGACTAAACTGGATAATTAACCATAAGCTATTAAACGAATACAACTTACAGTATTGTGAAGTGTACTTCAAGTCACCTGACTTCAAAAATCCTGATGATGTTAAGACAATTCTTGATGCAACAGGTAGCCTTGGTGGTATTTCTGCTAATATGGCCAAAGAAATCGCTTGTGAACAACTCAACAGAGATTGTAACGATTATGACTTTGAGGGTGCTGATTATCCTCTATCTATTGCTACACAGTTGAACAATGCTAATAACATTGTTGATGACTTTGATAAGAGTATTGAGAAAGCAAATAAAAATGGTGATGATGATATTATCCCAATTCTTAAATCGTTAAAAGAACAGTTTGAACAAATTGCAGAGGAATATGATAGTGATGAAGAACAATGATTTTAAAAGTTCTAAAAGAATATTACCTAGCAAGAAAATGCTATGTACTGCATCTTTGTTAATCTCAAAAGAAATTGAAAAGTACATACAGAAGAAGGAGAACCAGCTCGTTGATAAACTTCAACAAGCTGGTTTTCTTTCTACCAAACTAACTGTAAAACAAGCTGATAAATTAGAAGAAGAGCTGACAAACATACTCCAATCTCATAATGAAGAGTTTATTTCCCTCCTGAAGAAATATCAGGAGCAAGGAAAGACACTAGAAGATGTACTCAATGCTTTACCTAATTTTAATCAGAGTAGAGCTACTGCTGTAAAGTCTGCAATAAATACAGCAGTATATAATAATTTGACTGAAATGATACCTAAAGTAGCCAACAGATATTTAAAAAATATTGACGGTGAACTAGAAATTAATCAAATGACAAAGACAACAGTTAATTGGATAAAGACTTGGAGTAAAAACCTTGCTGATATAATGAATATCAACACCGAAGAAATGTTAAGAAACACACTTGTGAATGGAATTAATGGTGGCATTGGTATTGATGAAATATCAAGGAATATGGTTGACAATGGTGCTTTAAAAACACGAGTGAGGGCAAGAACAACTGCCGTAACTGAGGTTTTAACTGCAAACAGAATTGCAGCACAAGAAGCAATCATCCAATCCCCTGAAACGAACAGAAAACAATGGAAACATTCTGGTAGCTATAAAATAAAGCCAAGAGAAAATCACATCAAAATGAATGGTCAAGTTGTGTTGAAAACACAGCCTTTCAAAATGATAGGTGCAGACGGTAAAACATACTACCCAATGATTCCGGGTGATACCTCTTTACCACCAGCTGAAAGAATTAATTGTCATTGTATTGTTTCCCCAGTTCTTGATGATTCTGTATTCAATATGACACTTGAAGAAAGACAAGCATTACAACAGAAATGTATCCAAGAATATGATGAATTTAATGGCTTAAATACTGAAAATTCACTTGATAATTCACAAGAAAGTGGTATAATGGAAGAGCATAATGATAAGCCTATTACTAAAATAACAGAAAATGCTATTAATCGTGTTCCAAAGGTAAATATCAAAGGCTATTCTGAAGAACAGTGCTTGGAAATTCAAAAACAGCATAAAGAATTGCTTAAGTATGCTAGAGATAACAATAATAATGAAGTTAGTTTTGTGTTAGGTGAAGACATTACCATAAGGTCGAAAGTTTTAGGTGATGATAAAGGAGTAGATTTTGGGACGGTTTTGTATAATAAGGGTAATAATTTAATTGTATTACATAATCATCCTAGAAATAGTAGCTTTTCTACTAGAGATATTGAATATTTTGCTACACATGAAAATGTAAAAACATTTACTGTAGTAAAAAATAACGGTGAAGTAGAAATAATAACTAAAGGTGATAATTTCAATAGTGAAACTTTTAAACTTGAATATAATAGAGTGTACAAAAAGAATGTAAAAGATGATAAAAACAATTCACAAAAAAGCAAATTTGTGAAAAAGTTATTATCAAGCACAAAGGCAGGAGTGATATGGATTGGAAAAAAATAATGATGTTAAGTTCGATATGCTTGATGGCACAGTTGAAGAACAAAATAAAGCTACTAAAGCTTATTTAGGAACATTAACAGAAGAACAAAAAAAGCGTTCAATGTCGAGTGAATTTGACTATTTGGATGAAGATTAATGTTTTTATTTTATTTAACTTGCTAGGTACATCACAGTTCCTACAAAAACAACTGAATATTGGCTTGTTTACTAGCATTTTTAATTTGCCGGTAACTTGCTGAAATAACTAAACTAAGCACTAACAGAAATGTTGGTGCTTTTTTATACCCATTTTTATGAAAGGAAGTAAAAAAATGCAAAAGTACATTGGAGTAAAACAAGTAGAAGCTAAACCTATGACAAGAGGTGAATACAACGATTACCGAGGTTGGACTGTTCCGGAAGGTGAAAATCCAAATGATGAGGGTTATGTAGTTAAATACGAGGACGGATATGTAAGTTGGTCGCCTATTGAAGTGTTTAACAAAGCATATAACGCTTGTGGTGTCCGTCCACTAAACGATACAACCTTATTAATGGTTAGCACCGACTATAAGGACAGATTTAAAGCTGAGTATATTCAGCTAAAAACAAGACTAGAAGGTCTTAAAACAATGTTACATAACTGGGATAATGAACAACTATCATTCATTCCAACATGTCCTAGAAGTACATATGATTTACAAGTTGAAGCAATGACAAAGTATCTTGCCGTACTTGAAGCAAGAGCAAAGATTGAAGATATTAATCTTTAAAATTATTAATACAAGATAAATTAAGAACCTAGATTATAAATCTAAGTTCTTTTTTTATATAAAAATCAAAGAAAGGTGGTGTTTTTGTTGCCAACAATCAAAAAATCTTATGAAATTACTGATGCCAAAATCTCATTCGTATCATTGGTTAATAAAGCAGCAAATAAGAGAAAATTTCTTATTACTAAAGGTGATGACGGTACAGCAGAGGTACAGAGCTACGGCTCTATTCTTAAAGCTGATAATGATACTCATTACATCACAGGAATTGTGTATGAACCAATGACTGCAGATACTGATGATGAATTTATGTCAGCAGAAGAAATCGCAAAGGCTGAAAAATACTTCACAGAAAATCAAGGCAAGATTGACGAAAAGCACTCATTTAGACCGACTGAGGGTTTATCTGTTGTAGATAGTTGGATTCAGAAGTGTGATTGTACTATTGAAGGCAATGCAATCAAAGCCGGTACTTGGCTTATGACTGTCAAATGTGATAATGACAAAGTATGGGACAAGGTACAGAAAGGCGAATATACAGGCTTTTCAATGGGTGGCAAAGGTATTTTCTCTAGTGTTGATGTTTCACTTGAAAAAAGCGAGGAAGAAGAACCTGAAAAAGAGAGCTTATTTGTTAAGTTTGCAAAGGCTCTAGGTTATGATGTTCGTAAGGTATCTCCTGCTCAACAGACACAAGATGAAACAAAGGCACAGACAACAGACAACACAGAAATTCAAGAGGAAGAGGACAAAAAGAAAAAGAAGTCCGAACCGAAAAAAAAGGAGGAAGAAGAAGTGACAAAGTCAGAACTAAAAGCAATGCTTGAAGAGAACAATCAGGCAATCATCAAAGCAACAAAGGAAGAAATTAAGAAGGCTTTTGAAGATGGTGAAATCAACAAGAGCGAAAATGATGCTGATGATGATAAGTCAGTAAGCAAGGAAGAACTTCAGGAAATGTTCAAGGAACAGAGAAAGCAGATTTCAAAGACTGTTAAGGAAGAAATTAAGTCTTATCAGTCTAAGAGAGGTTTTGCAAAAAACATTAATGAAGAAGATGAAGATGGTATTGAAAAGTCTGATGACGAATGTTATCTTCATGGTTATCTATAATTTAAGGGGGTAATAAACTATGCCATATAGTACAAGACAAATTGTAAAAGATACACAGACAACATCAACAGTTACTAGTGGTCTTTTAAAGCCGTTTCAGGCTAAGAAGTTTCTACAGCAGACTTTTGATTCAAGTGTACTTGGTTCACTAGTTTCTAGAGAAACCAGAACAGAAAGAACTGGTGAAATCGATAAAATCGGTATTGATAGAAGAATTCTAAGAAAGAAAATTGAAAACACAGATGACGGTAAGCGTCAGGGTATGAACTTCAGTAAGCTAGAATATGCTTGTAAATCATTGAGACTACCTTGGGAAATCACAGAAGAAACCTTCAGAGAAAATATTGAAGGTGAAAATTACGAAAATATCGTTGCTGGTATGATGACAAAGCAGGTAGGCTTAGATTCAATCGACCTTTGCCTTAACGGTGATGAAAGTATCGATAGTAGTGTTGAAACACAAGATGCTGACTTCCTAAAGATTGATACTGGTTGGATTAAGCAGGCATCTACATCAGGTCATGTTGTAGATAACGCAAAGAAAAATGTATCAGTTGATATGTGGTTTGATATGTTAGCAGCTATGCCAACTAAATATAATACTGGTAATCTAAGATGGATTTGTAATCCACTTACAATTCAGCAGTGGCAGAAAAAGTTAGCTAACGGTGACTTCAATAACGGTTCTACTATTGGTGATGCTTTCCGTAAAGCTCCTGGTGATATTGAATTCATTAAGGAACCAATGTTCCCTAAAGACTCTATTATGCTTTGTGACCCTAAGAACCTTCATATTGTTAATACATACAATGTTAAAATTCGTAAGGATGCAACTAGCAAGGAAGCAATTATGCAGGATAAGAGATTCTACGTTATACATTTTGATATGGACTCAATTATTGAAGAACCTGATGCAGTAGTTCTTCTAAATAACCTAAATCTTAAAGCGTAAGGTGGTTAATACAACATGAGAATTAAATTGGTTAGTAAAGCGCTTTCATATTCTATTGACCGATATGTCGCAACTCAAAAAGAGCCGATTATTGATGTACCACAAGAAATGGCAATCGGACTTGTAGAGTCCGGTTCTTTTATTGCACTTGACGACAATAGTAATTCTGATGTTAATAGTGAAAATGCAGAAGGTATGGCAGTTACTGCTGTACCTTCAAATACCACTATTGATGCAGAAGAAAAAGAAGAATTAGATGCAGATGCTTACGATTTCAGCAAGAAAACTGTTGCTGAATTAGATACATTTGCAAACGAAATAGGTATGGAGTATTCAGCTACAAACCTAAATAAATCACAAAAAATTGAAGAAATCACACAATTTCTTCAAAAAAACAAGTAATTGTAATGTAAATTGTAATTACTTGTCATTTTAGGAGGTAGTTATATGGCTAATAGACCGTGGGTTACTTATGATGAAGTATTAAAAATCACAAAACATCCTGATTTATTTGAAAAGAATAAATTAAGAGTAGAAATGATGATTTCCATAGCTGAAAGCAAGATTATATCCTATTGTAAGAATGATTTTTCCAATGATATTAAATATCCTGAGCTTCCTACAGCAGTAAAGAGTGCTACATTGATACTTGCTGACGCATTAGTGTATAACGATAATCTCCGAACAGAGTCCGTTGTTAAAAGTGAGAGCTATGACGATTATTCTTATACTGTTGATGTAAATGAGTCAACTGTTGCTCTTGATGAGCTAGGATTATCTAGTATGCTTGACCCATATGTTAGAGAAGATACCGGTGGTAATATGAAATTAGGGGTGGCTATTATATGATGTCTAGACCAAACAGGCAGTCAATTAATAACTTTGAACGATTACTTAACCATAAATGTGATATTTACCACATCACAGATGTCCAGACTAAGGACTATGGATATGGAGTAGTAACAAACACAGAGAGTACATATCCGTCTGAACCTGACCTTGTAAATGTTTCGTGTCATTTTCAAAAAGAGTCAATAAATGTAGTTCAAAGTACACCACAACAAAATATAGAAGCAAGAATCAAAGTTGATTTTCCACTTGGTACAGATGTAAGGCTAAATGATAAGATTATCTATAAGGGATTATCTTATTATGCTGAAGTACCTAGCAATGTGAGAAATCATCATATTACTGTATATTGCCAAAGAAAAGGACAAGATAGTTATGTCGATTAAGATTGATGTTGATACGTCACAATTAGAAAACTTTTTTAATTGTGTGGATAATAGCACTAATGATTTGAAAAAAGAGCTACTAGCGTATCAAAAAGGTATCGGTATAGAATTTCTTGATATTCTTCAGAACGAAATCATCCGAAAGCATGTGGTAGATACAAGACTTCTATTATCATCATTTCAACTAGGGGATAAGAATAATTATTGGAAACTTACACAAGGAAAATTAACACTTGAAGTCGGTACTAATGTTGAATATGCAAAGTGGGTAAATGATGGTCACAATCAAAATTCAAGATTTGTTCCGGGTGTGTGGCACGGTAGTAGGTTTGAGTATATCAAAGGTGCAAAAACTGGTATGATGCTTACTGCTAAATTTGTAGAAGGCTATCACTATTGGGAGTCTGCTATACAAATACTTGAAAAGATGATGCCAAACATCATGGAGAACAAAATCAAAAATTGGTTAAAGAATAATTTTCATTCAACTTAACGAAAGAGGTAGCTACTATGAATTTTTATTCACAAGAGTATGGCAGTATTTGTAGCTTTATTCTTAATAAAGTTACATATCCAAATGAAGTAACTGCTTACTATGAAGATGTTAAGTCAACAATTAAGATACCGGCTATTCATTTTAATGTACCGGAAGTGATTATTAGTCAAGCTATTCTTGGCATAACAGAATCACAAGAATATACTGCTTATATTAAGCTCTACTGCTGTTCTAACAATGAGGCAATGAACTATGCTTACCTTGTTAATAATGCTATAACATTCGAGTATGGCAGATATATTCCTTTGCTAGACATTGAAGGTAAAGAAATACAGGGTGAATATGTTAGAACTAGAGTATCTAACATACAGAAGATTGATACCGGTATAGTTCAAATGCAGATTAATTGGACTAATAATCGCAGAGTGGTTAGAGAGAAAACTAAAGATAGTAATATTCGCATTAATATGAATGTTAAAGGAGGTAATAAAAATGGCTGAACAAACAACAAAAAAAGCATCAGCAAAAGAAATTGAGAGTGAACCTCTGTTCACAGTTGCTACACTTCGTGACAACTGCAATGAACTATTTAATTGTTCAACTGCAATTTTTGACGGTGCTACATTCGATATTGCAGATAATTCTCTATATTCAATTAGTGAGCTTTCTGCAGTAATTGATAAATTCAAAAACAAGAAACTTTAAGGGGGTTTATAAATGGCTGGAAAATTTGATAACGGTGTAGCTAAGGTTCGTCCTGGTACATACATCAATATTGGCCCAAGAACTGACACATCTATTTCTGTAAGTGATAGAGGTGTTGTTGTAATTCCTATTGCTAATCCAAATTATGGTCCAACAGATAAGTTTATTGACATCACAGTTGATAATGCTGAAAGCATTAAATCAGCACTTGGTTATAGTGTGTATGATGATGAACCTACTATGTTGCCAATCAGAGAGGCTCTCAAGAATGCAACAACCGTTAAGGTGTATCAGTTTAATGGTGAAACAGGTAGTGCAGTAGCACAGATTACAAAGAATGGTCTTACTTGCAAAGCAAATTATGCAGGTACAAGAGGTAATGATTTCAAGGTTGTAGTATCTGTAAATGCTCTTGGTGGCTACGATTATAAGGTGTATTTAGGTCTTAATAAGGTGGAAGAGTTTATCGGTTACACAAGTGTGGCTGATATTAATAGCTCATTTATTAGCATCACAGGTACACCAACAGAGGTTACAGGTTCGGTAACACTAGCTTTAACAGGTGGTAAGAATGCTACAGCAACTAATTCAAACCTAGGTACATTCCTTGATAAGCTAGAAAATCTTAAATTTAATGCAGTAGCATTCCCAATTAGTACACTTTCTTCTTCTGAATTTGCTACAATTAAGTCAAAAATTGTGGAAATGAGAGAAAATCAGGGCAAAACAGGTCAGTTTGTAGTTGCAAACTTTGACGGTGACTATGAAGGTATTATCAATGTTACTAATGGTGTAGAACTAGAAGACGGCACAGTAATCGAACCTTATATGGCAACATCTTATGTAGCTGGTGTTACAGCAGGTGCAGAGTACAATGAGAGTAATACATATAAAGAGTATATTGGTGCAACAAATGTACACGGTATTAAATCATCTGCAGAGGCTGATAAAGCAATCACAAACGGTGAGTTCTTCTTTTCAATTTCAAACAGTGGCAAAATTGTTATTGAATACGACATTAACTCTCTTCACTCTAAAGATGCAGTTGCTAACAAATCATCTGCATACTCTAAAAATAGAGTAATTAGAGTTATTGACACACTATCAGATGACCTACAAGAGGCATTTCCTCCTGGCAAGTACACTAACGATAGCGAAAGCTGGGACCTAATGGAGGGTATCGGTAATTCACTTCTAAAGGAATATGAAGCTGATCACGCAATTAAAGATGTAAACTATGAAGGTGACTTTGCAGTAGATAAAATTACATCTAACACAGATAGTACATATATCAATGTGTCTATTACTCCTCTTGATAGTGCTGAAAAGATTTATATTACTGTGCAAACAAATTAACCAATTAACAATTTGGAGGTGTAATTACTAATATGGCTAATAAAGTAACTAACCCAATGCTTAAAAGTGAGGGTAAATTGTACATTAACGGTGAACAGGTCTTTGATGCAAGAAAGGTACTGATTAAGGTTAGTATCAATAATACTGAGTCTAAGCGACTTGGTGACCGAACAACATCATCAAGAACAGTAGGTTATGACATTTCTGTTGAAATCTCACAGTACAAGAGTAATAAATTTGCTATTGATATTATTAAGAAGTATCTTGATACCGGACTAACTCCTAAATTCAAGGTTCAGGCTATGAATAATGATAAAGGTTCAGACTTCTTCCGTAAGTATGGCAATGATACTATTACTGTTACCGGTTGTGTGCCAACAGGTGACCTTAACCTTATTGACCTTGACGCATCAACTACTGATTATGTAGAAGAAACGATTACATTTAAGGGTTCTGCGATTGTTTAATATGAATATGTAAGATATAAAAGGGCAGAGATTGTACGATATAGAACAATCCTGCCTTATTATTTTAAAGTTAATTATAAAGGAGGTAGCAAAATGGCTACTAGTATTAAAGCATTTATGAAGAAAAACGAAGAGGAAGTAGTTAAGGTATTAGCACCTGCTTCATTCGTAGACGAAAAAGGCAACAGAATTGTAATGGAAATCAAGAGATTATCAGCAAAGCATATTGATGATATCTATGATAAGTTCAATTATGATGTACCTGCTAAGGATGAAGAAGGTAATATCATTATTCGTAATAATACTGTTGTAATGAAACATATTTCAGACTCAAAGAAAATGTACAATCGTTTGATTGTTGATGCACTAGTATTCCCTGACCTACATAATGAAGAACTAATGAACTTCTATAACTGTGTAGATGTTATGGATATGCCTGATAAGATTTTCTCTCGTTCTTCTGATTACAAGGAAGTAAGAGATAATGTACTTCAGCTTGCTGGTACAGTTAAGGGCGATAAAGCTGATTGTATTCTTGAAGAAGCAAAAAACTAATTAAAGAGCCTGGTTCTGATTCCTTCTGGGCACACATTATGTGGCAAAAACACAATATGAGGTTTGATGAATGGTTCGACTTATCAGCCCAAGAAAGATTGTGTTATATTGCTTCAGAAATTGTAGCGACAGAAAAGATTGAGGACTAGGTTCTAATATTATTATGATTGGAGGCTCTATTTATGCCAACATTAAGTACAAAATTTACTCTACAAGATGGTATGAGTAAAAAGCTACAACAGATAGCGAAAGCCGGTAAGGATGTAAAACAGAGCCTTGATAGTATATGTACCGTTACAGATGATTTGGACGATGTATCTTCTAAAGTAGATGATAACGAAAAAGCCTTTGAACAGTTATCACAAAAGATTTCTAAAAATTCTGAATGCACAAAGAAATTTGATGATGCAGTTAAAAGTAATAAATCATCTATGGATGAACTTAAAAGCAAAACAAAGAGTACATCATCAGAAACAGACAAGTTTAGCACATCTACTACTAAAGCTAAAACTGAAACAGATAAGCTGGGTAAAGGTCTAAAGGATAACAAAGAACCTCTCGACCAATTCAAAGAAAAAGTCAAAGATACCGGCAAAGAAACTGACGGCTTAGGCGATAAGATGAAAGACACAATGGAAACGATAGGAACTGCTATTGCCTCTGTTGGTTTAATTGCCTTCTTTGACTCTGCCATTGAAAAAATGGGAGAGTGTATAGATTTATCGAGTAAATTTGATACTGCTATTGCCAAAACATCAACATTAACAGGTGGCACCGGTTACAATCAAGCTGATATTAAATCAGATATGACAAGCCTGTCAATGGATACCGGTAAATCAACAGAAGAATTATCAGAAGCACAATATCAAGCATTATCTGCAGGTGTTGCAGCAGATGAGTCAGCAAAATTCGTTGAAAAAGCTAACGCACTAGCCGTTGGTGGTTTCACACAGACAGATACTGCTGTAGATATTATGACAACAGCTATTAATGCTTACAATTTATCTGTTAAAGATGCTACATCAATTACTGATGACCTAATTATGACACAGAATTTAGGTAAAACAACAGTTAATGAATTAGCAAGTAATATGGGTCGTGTAATCCCTACTGCTGCTGCATATAATCTTGATTTACAAGATTTATCAACTTCATATGCTGTGCTTACTGCTTCTGGTATTGCTACAGCAGAGTCAACAACTTATCTTAATAGTATGATTAATGAGCTTGGCGACTCAGGTTCTGATGTTTCGAAGAGTTTGCAAGATGAAACTGGTCAATCATTTAAAGAAATGATGGATAGTGGTAAATCACTTGGTGATGTAGTTAATGCACTATCTAAGTCAGTTGATAATGATTCAACAGCATTTGCTAATTTGTGGAGTTCTCAAGAGGCTGGTAAAGCTGGTCTTGCTTTGCTGAATGCAGGAACTAAAAAGTATGATGACACTTTAAATAAAATGGTTAATTCTACTGGTTCTGCAACATCAGCTTACGAAACAATGAGTAACACTTCCGAACATACAACAGAAACTTTTAAAAATTCTGCCGATAACTTTAAAAAGTCTGTTGGTGATAGTTTAATTCCAACAACTGACAAATTTAAAAAAGCAGGAGTAGAAGTTTTAAATCATTTAACTACCTTTGTTAAGGATAATCCACAAGTTGTTTCTGCAGTTACCTCTTTAGGTGTAAGTGTTGGTGTTTTAACTACTGCTGTTATTGCTTACAATGCTGTAACAAAACTTGCTAAGATAGTAACTACTGCGTTTACAGCAGTAATGGACACTAATCCTATGTTTTTAGCTGGTACTGCTTTAGCTGCAGTTGTAGCAGGTTTAACTGCTTACAATTCACTTGCTGATGATGCAAAAGATAATACTGAACAATTATCTCTTGCAACAACAAAGCAAAAAGATAAGTTGGATGAATTAAATGATAAACTTAAAAAAACTGAAAAAAAGTATGGTGACAATTCATACCAAGCTGAGGAACTAAAACACAAAATTAATAAGTTGGAAGATGCTTATTCATCATCAAAACAAACATTAGATGAATGGATAGATTCTTGTAATCAAGTTGTTGATAATTACAATGATACAATGTCTTCTCATAAAGATAATATTGAGAAAATTGAAAGTGAAGATACGGTTACTAAAAACCTCGTTTCAAGATTAAGTAAACTTGGCTCACAAAGCAAAATAACGGCTAGTGACCAAGCTGAAATGTCTAGTATCATTGATATACTGAACGAAAAAGTACCTTCACTTGGATTAACTTATAGTAAAGTATCAAATGATATTAAAGGTTCAGTAAAAGATATCAATTCAACAATAAATAAAGAACTTTTTGAGGATAAGTATACAGAATATTACAACTCTTGGAAAGACGCTGCTTCCAATAAAGATACACTTAAAAACAAACTAAGTGAAGCAAAAGAACAATTAAGAGATGCTAAAGACAAAATGGAAGAATATAATGACTCTGTTTCTAAAACGGCTAAGAAAATTAATAGCTATACTGCTGATGGAGAATATGGTTATTTAGAAGCAAGTTATTATAGTGGTACAACCTCTGCTGAAAAAGCAAAAGATGAATTCGAGAAAAAATATAAAGAAATACAAGATACATATGATAAAGCAAAATCTGCTTACGATAATAATATCAACGATATTAAAGAATATCAAAAGAAAATCAAGGAACTAAAAGCAACCGAACTAGGACTAAATCTTAACACTAAAAATAACACTCAGAAAGGCATCAATGAGGCTGCAACGACAATCAAAAGTGATTTAGATAAGTTAGCTGCCTCATATGATAAAGCATATGATAGTGCATATAAGTCTTTTACTGGTCAATATAATATGTGGGATAAGGTAAAAAAAGTTTCTGCAACTTCAACAGATAAAATATCATCAAATTTACAATCTCAAATTAATTATTGGGATACTTACAAAAGTAATCTTGATACACTTAACGGATATACAAGTAAAGTTAAGGGCTTGAGAACGGTATTGAAACAATTTGATGACGGTTCAGAAAATAGTGCTAGTATTCTTCAAGGTTTGGCTAACTCAGTTAAGAATGGTGATACATCAGGACTACAAGATATTGTAAAAAAATATGGTGATTTAACAGATAAACAAAAACAATTATCTTCAAGTTATGCTGATATAGAAACTGATTTTAACAAATCAAAGGAAAAAATTATCAAAAGTGCTGGAGATACTATTGATAAATTGAATTTAAGCAAGGATGCAAAGCAAAGTGCTAAAAAGACGATAGATGCTTACATTGATGAAATTACCGGTAACAAGAATAGAATAGCCGGTGCTATGGCTGATGCAATTTCAGGTGCTAAGAATTTACTTATATTCAATGATAATAATAGTGGAAGCAATAATAAAAATAAGAAAAAGAATACTACTGAGTTTGTAGCTGGTACAAATGGTAACTGGTTCGATTTTGATAGTAAAGACCCTTTTAATATTAAAAATACTTCCAAAAACGCAATCGGTACAGACTATGCAAAAGACATATTCTTAGCCGGTGAAGAAGGTCCTGAACTTGTAGTTGGCCAAAAGGGTGCAAAAGTATATACAGCACAAGAAACAAGAAATCTCTTGTATGGTGATGACAAAAAGATTGCACCTAACTTTTCAATCAATACTTCACAAAGTTCAAATAGCACAAACAATTCTAATTCTTCCTCAGCTGATAAAACTGTTACTATTAAGCTAGAAGGCATAGGCTCTATTAAGGTTGTAGGTGCTAATAAGAACACGAATAAAGAAGATATTGTCAATGTAATGACACAGAACTTAAAGCCAGTTCTTATCAATATTCTTAATGAAGAAATATTTGAGGAAGGAGATGATAGTTATGAGTTCTAATGATTATAAAATTATTCTGACTTGGAATAATGAGAAAAGTAAATTCACTATTCCAATCAATCCGGAAAAGGTTACGGTGACTATGCAAAGTAAGAATAATACTGTTAATATTGAAGAACTGGGAGAACTAATGGAGAGAGGTACTCCCAATCTTGTTACTATCTCTTTTGACTCAGTTTTTTCTTATAGTGAATTAATTGTTAATAGATATCGTCATTATCCAATTTGGTATCACAATAAGCTACAAAAATTGTTCAGAGAACAAACTGTTGTTCACATAATTATTACTGGTATGTATCTAGATTATTATTGCTTGATTACAGATTATCAGTCTTATGAACAGGGTGGTGATGTCGGTAGTATTTACTACAGTATCACATTCAAACAATACAAAACTGTTTCTGTTCGCAAAATAGGACAGAAAAAAAGAAAGAGAGTAAATACAGCAGTAAAAAACAGAACATATACAGTACAAAAAGGTGACTCACTGTTAGCTATTGCTATTGTTGCCTGTGGTGATTCACAAAAAGAGGATGATATCTATAAGTTAAATAAGTCTTTGATTGATTCTATTGCAAAAAAGAATCATAAACCAAAAAAATGGGTAAAGCCGGGTACAGTTTTGCTGTTACCAGATTAGGGAAGGTGATTTATTATGGCTAATAAATTAACCTTGTATCTTATTAAAGGTAAGAAAACTAAATATGATATTTCTGAGTTGCTTATTAATGCAACATGGGGTGGACAAAAGGGCTCAGCTTGTAGAACCCTTGAATTCACTCTTATTAATGATAAAAATATAGCAATGGCAGGAATTGATATTGAACAGGGTAATCATGTTATTTATAAGATAAATAATGATGAAGCGTTTAGAGGCATAATTCTTCGGCAAGAAGAGGACTCTAGCAATAAGACTATTACTTGTAAAGCCTATGATGTTGGTGTGTATCTTTCTAATAATACAGATACTTTCGTAATCAAGAATAAAACTGCATCAGGCATATTTCTCAATGTGTGTAAGAGATACAATATTCCTGTATCAAGCACTGCAAAAACTCCGTATATTATTAAGTCACATATACAAGAGAGTAAAAAGGCTTGGGATTGCCTTCTGTCGGCTTTATCTAAGACTTATAAGCATACGGGTATAAGATATTATATTCGTGCTGATAAGGGAAAATTAAGCCTTTCAAGAAGGTCTAAAGATGTGGTTAATCTCATTATAGAAACCGGTGCAAATGTGCAGGCATATAAGAGAGTGAAATCATATGAAAATGTTGTCACACGAATAAAAATGTATGACGATAAAAACAAATTTAAGGCTTCATCTTGGAATGTAACCCTTGAAAGTGTAATAGGTGTTTTTCAAGACGTAATTTCTTACAACAAGGAAAAAAACAAAGGTCAGTTAAGCAAGTACACTAGACGAGAATTAATGAACAGGGATAAAGTTGATAATACATTAACCCTTACAGTTAATGGCGATAAGAGGCTTATTAGTGGTCGTTGTGTTAATGTCATAATTAGACCTCTAAACATATCTCGTAAATACTATATTGACAGTGATACTCATTCTTTCAATGACTCAGGTGGTTACAGTACACAGCTAACTCTTAATGTGTATGACGAAAAAGAATGGAGCTAGACAAGGAGAATTAAAATGAAGAATACTTCATTGAAAGCAATAATTCAGTCTTTATCAAAGCAACAATTATCTTTAATGTCTGCAAAGGTTGTTTCTACTTCAAAAGGCATTAAACTTGTTGCTACCTCAAATGAAAAACTTATTATCTCCAATGATGATTTGATAGTTCCTCAGAGAATGAAAAGTGTTAAAGTTGGGGATAATGTGTACTTACTTTTTCTTGTTGAAGATGAATTATTTTATTTGTTAGATAAGGTGTGATGTTATGGATGTAGCTATTACTATTGATGATGAGCTATTTGAAGAGGAAGAATATGCGAACAAAACATATGCTATTGACTGGGAAAATAAGAGAATAGTTGGCCATGTGGATAACAAAGAGGCTTTAATGCAGTTTATTCACAAGGCTATCATTACAGAACGAAACGAATACAAGGCTATATATTCAACTGAATATGGGTCAGAGATTGCTAACACAGTAATGGGTGAAAGTGTTACAGACGATTATATATATACCGTTATACCTTCGCTTATTAAAGATTGTTTGCAAGTTGATGACAGAATAGTTGATGTATATGATTTTTCTATTACTTTAGAAGAAAATGTACTTAACATTAAATTTTTGGTTGATACAATATATGGCAATGGCTTGTTTGTACAGGAGGTGATAGATAATGTTTGAAAACATGACTACTGAAAAAATAAGAAATGATTTGCTAGAGTGTTTCCCTTCGGATATTGATAAAAGGGAAGGTTCTATCGCTTATGATGCAGTTGCTGGTATTGCAGTTGAAATGGCACTATTGTATAGAGAATTAGAAGAAGCATATCTAATGACAAACATTGAAACTGCAACAGGTGAATACCTTGATAGATTTGCTTCAGAACATGGGCTATCAAGAATTAGAGCTACACCGGTTAAATATCTGTTGAATTATCAAGGTGATGTTGATTTGTTCAATCTAGAAGAACCGGCAGAATTTTATGATGAAGATACAAGAGGTATTTTTGGTATTGAAGTGTATAGTGAAGACCCAACGAAGATACTTCTAGTGTGTAAAGAAACAGGTACAGAGTACAACTCAATCAAGAGTGGAACGATAGCAGTTCCAGTAACAAATATTGATGATTTGGAAAGTGCTTACTTTGGTTCTCGTATCGTAACTGCTATTGATGATGAAACAGATGATTCACTTCGTAACAGAATTAAAAATAAAATCTCTGGTCCTGCTGAAAACGGAAACGCAGCACAATATAAAATGTGGTGTGAATCGATTAATGGTGTTGGTAGAGCAACAATTACACCTTTAAAGTACGGACCTAATACCGTACAAGCGATTTTATTATCAACAGAGGGTAAACCACTAACACAAGATTTGATTGATTATGTGCAAAACTATATTGACCCTATGAAACCTGCTTACTCAGTTGCTATTGATAACAAGGGTACACTAATGAGATTAGGTAGTGGATATGGTGACGGTATTGCTCCTTTAGGTGCTCATTTTGTGGCACAGAGTGCAAAAGAATTCACAATATCAATTAGTGTTAAGGCTGAAATTAAGAAAGGTATACAACAAAGTACAGTATCACAAGAAATTGTTGATGCAATGAGAGAATATTTCAAGGATGTTGCACTACATTCAGATACCGGTAGAAATATCAGCTATGCTAAAATCGGTTCAATTATTATTGAATTAGACAATGTGATTGATTATTCTTCTTTGTATGTAAACGGTGGCCAAACTAAAATTACCGTTCCGGAAGGTAGCGTAGGTGTTCTAGGAGGTGTATCACTTAGTGTTATCTCTTCATAATGATATAAGTACATATAAATGGTTAAAATCTTTATATCCTTCTTGTATTACAGAATTAAAGGAACTAGATGAACTTCTAAAAGTAGAAGCTAAAGCCTCTGAAGATTTTAATAGTTCGCTTGATTTAGTTATCAATAATAAATTTATTGACACAATGGACGAAAAAACAGTTGAAAAATTAGAAAAGTTTTTTGACATTACAATATCATCTGATAAAAGCCTTGATGAACGAAGAAATATCATCAAGGTTTATTATGGTGGTCACGGTAAATTAACAATGAGCCAACTTTGTAATATAGTTGAAACTATTGCAAATGGCACTTGTAAAGGTGAATTTAAAGCTATTGATAGTACAAAGAATAATTATATTGTTCTTACAACAAGCGATTGTGATATTAAGAACAACATTATTGATATTCTACAAGCTATTAATACAAGAATTCCTGCACATTTACCCTTTGTATTTCAATACAAACCCTCAAATGCGAAAAATGAAGTGTTTTTTTCTTCTTCTTCAATTACATCTTTTAGTTCTGTTGCACTTGCTTCAACATCTATGCAAACAGTAGAAAGTATTGACGGTGGTACTTTATCATCTACTAGTTTTGCAAATACTGTTGACGGTGGAAAACTTAATAATACAGAAGATAGAATAATCATTAACGGTAATTACTTATAAGTAATATCGCACATATAACAACAAAGAAAGGTGGAATGTATTTTGGCTAAATATAAGTCTAATACGATTACTATTGAGGCACAAAAACTCATCAACAAAGCCATTGCTGGTATATCTGAAGTACAGTTTACACGCATAGCTTTTGGTGATGGAGTTTATAAAACGGAGGATAATGTATCTTCATTAACTAGCCTTAAAAATGAAAAACAGAGTATTTCCATTAGTTCATTGTCTATTGTAGATAACAAAACCGTATGTATTGAAGGAATACTCTCCAATGTAGAGCTGAAAACAGGTTATAGGATTACTGAGATTGGACTATTTGCAAAGGATAAGAAAAATAGTACCGGTCAAGAAATATTATATTCTATTGCTGTAGCTGATGAGGAATATGCAGATTATCTTCCTGCATACAACAATTATGCACCTGTCAAAGTGTTACAAAACTTCTATGTTGCTGTTGCTGATAGTTCATCAACTACTATTGCAGTAGATAGTAATGTTTCGGTTTCAAAAGCATATCTTGAAACCAATTACTATAATAAGACAGATACAGATGAGGCTATTAAACAATATGTATCAGCGTACGCAACTCCAAAATCATCATTTGCATATGATAAATCGCCAAAAGATAATAGTGTTAAACTATTTACTACAAGTGGAGCAGTATCAGACAACGCAGATAGCTATCTGCAAACAGAAAAAACCTCTGAGAAAATCATTGTATTTACTGATGATACTGTTGTTTTGAGAACAGTTTACGGTAGCAGTGAGCCGTACCAAATACTTTACTGCTTAAAATCAAAGAAACTGTATTATAGAATTGCAAGATATGTAGGTGGACATGGTACTGGTCACTATGTTTTTGATAATTGGGAGGGAGTAGTCTATGGCTGATAATAAGTATAAGATTTTACTTCGTAGAGGTAAGGAATCGGACTTGAATACTGCTTTTTATGATATTGGAGAACCGATTTTTCTTTCTGATTCAGGCAAATTGCTAATCAAAAAGAATGATGGCACTATGGCAGAATTCGTTGTGTCTGATGATGCTAAGGAAAACACATCTAACAAGGTACAAGAAATTAACTTTCCTAGCTCAGATTATTACCCATCAACTAAAGCGGTTTTTGATTATGTAAATTCTAAGTTAGAAACACCTCTATCAGACATTGAAAGTTTGAAATCTGGTAAGCTTGATAAAGCTGATTTTAACGCTTACAAGACATCAACAGATAAGGCAGTTGGAGAGAATACAAACTCTATCAAAGTATTGGATAGTAGCAAGGCAGATTTAGTGCAAAGTCATAATTTATTTGACTGGAGTAAATTGCTTTCTGCACATACCTCTGCTTTTACTGTTGACAAAAATGAAGATGAAGGTTATCGAATTACTGGTACAACAACATCAAAATATAACAATGTATTTCCAATTCAGACTTTATCACTAGAAGATGGCGATTATTATATCTGTGATAATGCGACCAATAACGCAAATGCTTCTGTGTATTGTCAGTTGAATTTAATAGACACAGATGGGAACCGTTCGTATTACAGTAATACAAAGGTGACAATTGATAACTCAAAATATACATCTATAAATTTATCAGTACAAACGGGTGCCACAGTTGGTGAAGTTGATACTGTTATTTATCCAATGCTATGTAAGTATGATGATGCAAATATTCCGTATTTGCCACACAGGGTATCAGAGGGTATACCTTTAATCGCTGGATGTATTCCAAATATTAAAAATAATGTATCAGCTAAGGCTGATAATATTGTTTGCGGTACTGACAAAGCATCATCTTGTTATTTAAATGATAGCTCCAAAAACCATATTAAAGGTTTATCTTTATATGGTAATTCAATACAGTCTGCTGTACCAACTCCAACTGCACCAGTAACTATCGAAAATGTTAATAATCCTACTATTACATTATACAAGAAGAATTTGTTTGATATGAATAGATGTACAATTCATATAAATAGTAACGCTATTCTTAATTCTACGGACAAAATAAATTCTATAATTAATTTTACTACAAATGGAAATATGGTAAATTCTGGTGTATTTATGAGACATACAGATGCAAATACCCCTGCAGGTCTAGACCGAGGATATGGTATTGATTATACAAAGCTAAATGGTAAATCAGTTACTTTATCATTTGATATTCAATCTGATGTTGATTGTAAAATGGCTGTACAGTTTACGAAGTATAGTTACACTTATGTAGATATTTCGTCAACAAAACAAAGATTTTCTGTAACAGAAGTAGTTGGCACAAGCAAACTTAATAAAGCAATTTGTTTTTATCTTAATAATGTGGAAGCAACAGTTACTATCAGTAATATTCAGATTGAGGTCGGTAGTATTGCAACAAACTATGAATGTTGTGAATGTAACAATCTAAAGATTGAAAAATCTTTACATGGTATAGGTGATGTATGTGATACCCTCACAGTAAATAATGACGGTACAGGTTACATAACACAAAGATTATTTGCTGAAAGAATCACATCACAGAGAAAGCCAACCAGCCTTGAATGGAATTATTCTGCAACGACAAATAGATTTTTCAGAAACGACTATTCATATTCATTTGATGTGAAAGACAACAAACCTTTGATTTTATGCAGTCATCTTGATGTAGGAGAAAATGAAAAGAATACTGCTTTTGATAATTCAATAGGTTGGATAAATGTTAGTGGTGTTGGAATTGCAATCAGAATGACTGAATTTGATGGTGATATTGCAAAATTTAAAAAGTGGCTTGATGACAATGAAGTGTATATGGTTGCTCCACTTGCAAAGCCGATTAGGGTTGATTTATCTAAGGCTGAAGTTGATAAAATACTTTCTTTATACACTTACTATCCAATAACAAATATTATTGCAGATTGTGATTTTCAGCTTAAATATATAGCTGATACAAAAATCTATACAGATTATAAAAATGATTTGTTAGATGAAAAAATTAAGCAAAATAGCAATGATATTCAAAAGAAGTACGATAATTCGAAAATTGAAACGGGTATTGGTAATATATATTATCAAGGCACTAATATTATCGCTAAGTTCAATTATACAAAAATTGAAAATATGGTAACAATTCAAATAGCTGTTTCAAACTTACCTTCGGATAAAAATTATCTTGATTGTTTAGGTTTACCGTTTATGGCTACAATAGGTCAAACTTATAGATGGTTAGCTATTTCGAGTGCTAATAATCAATATAAGTTAGCAGTTAGTGGAACTCATTTTTATATTAATAAAATTAGTGGAAATTTTGCTTCTGATGAAACTATTACAACTACATTTAGTTATTTAATTAATAGCTAGGAAAGGATTATAAAATGGAACTGAAAGAAAGAGTAACTCTTGATATGCTAACTCCGGAAAGTGTATCGGTATTAAAGCAACAGTTTATTACTGTAAATGGTGTAGAAATGCAGGTTGGCAGTAATGAACGAAATTCATTTAGCAACACTAAAGAAGATAGAGAAGTGCTAAAGAATGTGTTATCTGATGAATACTATGCTGCAGTAATTGCAATGTGGGGTGAAGATAACGAAGAAGAAAATGAATATGATGATTCACAAACATAATATTTGTGTAATCATTAAGCCAAAGCACTACCAATTAAGGTAGTGCTTTTTTTAGGGGAGATGGTGGCTTATATGGATGCTGAGAGTGTTGTTAAGGCTATTACTGAACACGAAACTAAAATTATAGCAGCAGAACACAGGATTAAAGATTTAGAGGAACAGAGTAAAAATCTTCAATCTTTAACGATAAGCGTAAACGAACTTGCTCAGTCTATAAAATTTCAATCGAAACAACTCGAAGAACAGTCTGAGAAGATTGATAAGATTGAACAAAGTAAAAGAGATTCATGGAAATATTGGGTAAGACTTATTTTAGGAGCAGTTGCCACAGGGTTGGTTGGCTACTACTTAGGATTTATTATCCACGGATGATAGGAAAGGAGGTGAGAATATGAGGAATTGGAAAAAGTGGTGGAAAGCTGCTGCTGTAAGAGCAGTCAAGACAACTGCTCAAACTGCAGTTGCTACAATCGGTGCTACTGCACTTCTAACAGAAGTTGATTGGGTAGCAGTTGTATCTGCATCAGTTCTTGCTGGTGTGCTATCAATTCTAACATCTGTTTCAGGTCTTCCTGAGGTGGATGAAAGCGAGGAAAAGTAATGAATTTACAAGAAGAATGTAAGCAGTTGGTTGTAGACTACTATAACAAGAGAGTAGATGTAACTGATAAAAAGAAAATTACTAAAAATGATGTGTATGTAGTATGGTTCTGTAAGACTTTGCAGAACCATAAAGCATTATTATCTACAACGGTTAGTGACGGTATGTATTATGAAGTAACATTCAATGGCGATAAAGATGAGTATTACTTGGATGCGTACAAAAAGTGGGAAAATGTATCTATATCAAATAAGGAGGCTAAATAATTATGATTAGCAATAGTGGTGGAGATGAAAGAGGCCATATTGTAGGTGGTAAAGCCGGTGATCAGACAGGTACAGAATGGTGGATTATTCCATGGTATTCAAGACCTTGGAAATGCGTTCTTCGTCATCCAAACAAAAAAGTAAGAAAGAAAATTGCAGACCTTGCAAGGAAAGCTGCAAACAATGACCATATTGGTTATAATCAGTACAATAGAGATAGCTATTATAATGAACTTAAGAAGGTTAATTATAATCCTAGTAAGATTACTAAAAAATGTGATGCAGATTGCTCAGCTGGTGTTATTGCAAATATTAAAGCAACTGGTCATCTACTAGGTATCAAGGCTTTGCAGAATATCACTTGTACATATACAGGTAATATGCGTAAAATTTTATCTGATGCAGGCTTTAAGGTCTTAACAGATAATAAGTACCTTACATCTGATAACTACCTCTGTGAAGGCGATATTTTGCTTAATGACGAGTGTCATACAGCTACTAACCTTACTAATGGTTGTAAAGTTACTGACACAAATAAAACTGTTAAAGTAAGTCATAATGCAGCACTATATAAGTCAGCATATCGTGACACAGTAGGCAAGAGTAGTGTACCGGCAAAGAACATCAAGAGAGGTACAGCAGTAACCTGGATGTCTGATGATGGTTTTGGTTGGTCTAAGGTAAAGTATAAGAATGAAGTTTACTATATTGCAAATAGTCATATTTGCAAGTCAATTAGTGGACTATCTACATACAAGATTAAGACATTCAAAGCTGGTAGTAAGTTTCATAGACTTAACGCTAAGGAAACTAAGTTTAATACTAATACCAAGATTAAGAAAAACTATCGTGTCAGAATTGTATGTACGATTGAGAGTGGTAAGTACAAAGGTTGGTACTACGGTAAGCTGATTTCTAATGATAAGCATAATGGCAAGGCTTACTTTATTGAACCTTAAAGAATTGAACAATTAATTAAAAGATTGAACAAATGATTAAAACTTTAAACAAAATCGTTAAAGTTTGAAACAATTAATTAAAAATTCGAACAAAATCATTAACTTTTTAAATTGTTTAAGTAAAATTTTAAAAATTTCGTGCAAAATTAAAAGACCCACGGCAGTATGTAAAATTACTGCTGTGGGTCTTTTTTGCTTTTGTTAGATTTCTTTGTCTGTATACTCCTTCATTATTTTTATTTACATTTGATGACTTCCAATAAAGAAAACTTCATCAATGTACTTTTCCATATCTTTATTAATATCAAAAAATTCAATATCAATATTTATCATTCCTAAGTAATCAGTTAATGCCCCAACTAAATTTTTAGTATACCCACATACAACTTCAGTGTGTAAATGTGAAACACCATCCATATTTACATCATAATTACGAGCATAACAAAACAATGGTGAAAAGAATTCTTTATCAAGGGTCAGTTTTCCGTCTTGAATATATGGAATGAATTTTTTGTTTAATTCTTCATTATATTCAGAACGAATAATACCAGTTTTTGCAAGGAATTCAATTAATTCGCTATCATCACTTCTAACATAGTACTTATAATAAGACTTGTTTTTTAATAGCTCTGGAATTTTGTCTTGCTCAATTCCAGCAGCAAAAGGTGAAAAGTTCCTATCAAAATCAAAAGAAATTTTGATATTTTTATCGCCACCTACAAAATATCTTTTGATGTTTTCTACTCTTTTAACATTAATGTCTTTCATATTGATTTCTCCTTTTGTTTATTTAAGTTATTTTATGTTATAATAATAACATATTATAACATAGAAGTCAACACTTTTTTTAAAAATAAATATAAAAAATAGCTAGATAAAAATTATCTAGCTATTTATGTATTTAATCTTCTTTATTTTTATCAGTCTTTTTACCCTTCTGAGGATTAATAAACATAGGGTGTAGCCACTTAAGTATTTTTGATTTCTCGTTTTCTTTGCCGACCCAATAATGGTGCCAATGAGCTTTTCTAATATGTGGTGATTTGCTTGTACCAACACTATTAGATTGCTTTCTAGGTTCTTTTTCTACTTCTTCAAGTGTATCTATTTCATCAAAGAGTTTATATCCTACATCATAGATTTTGATTTCACGGTATTTGTCTTTGATAATACCATTGTTAAATCGATAGATTTTGCTTTGCTCAGGATTTTCTTTAATATCGGCATTAGAAGCACAAAGATACAAAACAAGCTGAATATCTCTAGAAATTCTCATTTTATAGTCATCAATAAAATACCTATCTTGTTGAATATCAGAGATAACTTTATTTCCAATATCATTTTGATTTTTTACAAGATTTAATGCTTCATCAACACCGTCACTAACAGTTTTACCAGGGATTAAATGTATAATCTCGTTGGTTATAGTTGTTCTTTCGCCGTTGATATTACCGATGTGAACCAATCTTAATTCATAAGAATGGTCATTCATATCACTTTCAATCCAAGCTAGGAAACCATCAACATAATTATTTTTGTCGTTAATAATATTTGAAGGATACTTAATATATATAGATTTTGAGGGTAACAATCTGAAAACATCAGTTGTCAACATCAAATCTTTTGGGTTTTCGGCTTGTTGGAAGAGTAAATTACAAATTTGTTCATCAAATTGATAAACCTGTTTGTCTATTCTCCATCCAGCTAAGCCGGAAATGATATAAGCATCTTTTGTAAGAAGAGGGAATGGAACATTATAAAATTCTTGTAATATTCCCATTGAAGCTCCAATAGGGAAGTAGCATACACTATCATCCCATAGGTCTTTTTCTGATTGGAACTCTTCGGTATATTTCCAAATGTTAGGGTATTTCTTATTATAATTAAGAATAAAATCTAATGGCATACAGTTACTCATATCATATCTCCATTATTCTTCAGTTTTGATTGCTGAAGCTAAGAAAGCATAAACATATTCTTTCTCTTTTTCAATTTCTTTTATTGCTAACCAGCGATAAAAGAATTCAAATTCAACTTCAGATTCAACGGAAAGTTGCAATAATAATTCAGTAACTCTATCTCTGTCATTTGCCTTTAGTGCTTCAAGAATTAGTTTTTTTGAAGTGTTTAGTCGATTTGCGTTAATCTTAGTAGAGTGAGCACACGCAATACCGTCATTTTTGGCAACTTCAAGCCAATCTTTACGGTCAACATTGAATAAATCATTAGTGGAACACTCAAAGAAATCAGCAAGTTTCTTTAAGTTTTCTTCCTTGATTTTTAATTCACCTTCGGTGATTGGTGTCTTGTCACCCACTTCGATGTTTTCCCAACGATACACCTGCATATCGGAAACCCCTATTGCTTCAGCTAGTTGTTTCCTAGATAAACCTTTTTTCTTTCGCAAATCCTCGATAACAAATTGCTTCATTACTATTTTACCCCATCAATCTTTGTAATTTTGCCGATTTTACGGCGAACTGTGAATTTGTTGAATGACAAGTATTCGTATCCATCCTTAACTTCATTGAAGCCTTCTTCGAAGTCATCAATTAATTCATTCAACCATCTTTCTTCTTCAACAGGAAATCTTGTAGTAGGTGGTACTTTGATACCATCTACTAGGATTTCTCTCTCTGCATCGTCAAGCACTTCATATTCAGCAATGAAGTTACCTTGATTGTCCCTTACATATCTTGTGTGTTTCATTGTTTTACTCCTTTGTAATTTTGATAATTTTTTTTGATTTTGTAGCCCAGCCATGACGCTTGTAATACTTGTCATCAGCAAAAAGACTATCTTTGATTAATAGTAACATATCTTCAGGTACTTTTTGTTCACCATCTTCCCAGTTCTGATATGTTTCGATAGGCACATTAAAAATTTGAGACATTTTTTCTTGTGTCAAGCCTTTTGCTAATCTACTCTCTCTCAAGGTAAGTAGATATCCATCTGTTTCAATCCAGTTTTTCCAGTCACGATAATCAGAGTGACTTGGTACATCGACACTATCGCAATTATCATTGCTGTACTTAATTGATGGGTTGTCCACTTCTACATAAATTCTTTGCTTCTTTTCGTTTACATCCGAAACGAAATTAGCAGTAACATTGTTTTGACAACCAAAACTTTCAAGTATCATTACTTGTCCATTTTGCTCATATACATTGTAGTAATGGCCCATTTGGTCGTAATAAATTTTAACCTCAGCTTCAAGAGGTTCACTGTCAAATTTTAAAATTTTTTTCATTTTAAAATTCCTCCTTTTGTTTATTTAAAGTTGTTTGCGTTATCTTATGTTATAATAATAACATAAGATAACATAAAAGTCAACGCTGTTTTTAAAATTTTATATTATTTTTTAAAATAGTTATAACTTAAATTGTTATTATATAACGATTAGCATACAGCAATATGTTGTATGTGCTATTTTATAACAGAAGGAGCAATAGGGAATAATGGCTGTTAGAATTCTACTATCACGAAAGCTGGGTGAATTGAGAATCACCCAAGCTGATTTGGCTCGTAAAACCGGTATTAGACCTTCAACAATAAATGATATGTATCACGAATTGTGCGAAAGAGTTAATCTAGAGTATCTTGATAGAATTTGCAAAGTTTTAAATTGTGATTTAAGTGAGATTTTAGTTTATATTCCTTCAAGAAGTCAGACTAATACTAATAATTATAAGCCAAAATAAGAAACAGGGTTAGCATTAAGTTGTGCTAACCCTGTTTTTTTATGTCTTTGCGTTATGAATAATCCCAAGTATTTTATCTTGTTCCACTTTATCAACACCAATGCTTTCTAAAGCCTCTCTTGTGCCACAGTCTGGGCAGATAGTTGTTAAACTATCTACCCTTGATAAAGCACCACGCCCTTTGTATTCTTTCCCACACTTGGGGCAGGTGTGGATTGTCATTTCATTAGTTTTCATCACTGCACATCTCCTTTGATTTTTTGTAAGCATCGATAAGGATATTCTTATCAAAGTAAAAGGTGTCGTATCCGTTAATGCAAGTGTTCATATAGTAATCGCTAGGAATACCGATTGGGTTTTCTTCGTGCATAATATATACGAAAGCATTAACAGTTCGTCTTTTGCCGGTTCTTATACCCTTGCATTGAAGTTTCAATTCTTTCTTATAATAAAAGATTGGATAACCTTCATATCTATCAAGGGACCTTTCATCACTTTCTGTTACTTCCCAAATTGCAACCGGAACAGTGCTACCTTCCTTTTTCTCAATGGTTAGGTATGAACCTGTCTTACTACCCTTGAACAGTAGTTCATAGTCCATAAGATTTGCAGTACCAAGAATGGTTGCACCTGGGCACCTCATTTTCATTTGCTTAACATTTAGATTACTTCCGTAAGCTACATAGTATTTTTTCATTTTTTAAATCAATCCTTTCTGAAGGGGATATCCTTCTACCACCTTAAGGCTAACCCTATCTCTAAGGTTAGCCGTTTATTAAGTTGTTGTTTTCTTAGGCTGTTCTACCGTTTCTGAAGGCTGTGTCACCGGAAAGTCTGTTAGTGAATACATTTCTTGCTGTCTTGAATTCGTCCCCTACAAAGCCAAGTCTCAAAAGCCAAGTTCTCATTGCGTATTTAGGGTTCTCTGTTTGTTGTGGCTTTGGACTTGCTGTCTTTACTGTCTTTGCCATTTGGCTAAGTGCTAAGCAAAGTTGAATGTAGCTTTTAAGTTGTCCTGCGTGAAGTCCGTTTTGCTTTCCGTTTGCCGGTTTGTCAAATTGGAAAAGTCTAAATTCAACTGTGCCTTTAGTGAAGGTTGCGTGTAGGTTAAGCATATGGTATCGGCTATCGTTGTAATGTTGGTTTCTATCGTAAATTGAATTGTGGCTTTCATACCATACATTTGCAAGGTCTGACATTGTTCTAGGCTTTACTTTATTTACCTTTTCCAAGAACCTTGTGTCAACTGTTTTGCAGTAGCTGTTAACTCGTCCGTTGTCAATGTTTAATGCGTCAATTAAAAGTCTTTCATGACTTGCCATAATGTTTGCTAGGTTTCTTAGTGTTTGTGGTGTGTGACCTTTTGCTCCGATGTGAATGTGAACACCACAGCCCCTTGTTGAGTCGCTTTTTGCTCCGGCCTTTCTTAAAATTCTTACAACCTCTTGTAAAAGCTCAATGTCGTTGTAGCTTAGGATTGGTGTTACCATTTCGCATTTCTGAATGTCTGTTCCTCGAATGCTTACATCCTTTTGGAATTTCCATTCTCTGCCTTGGCTGTCCCAAGCTGACCAAGTGCTATAACCGTTTCGGTATGCTGTGTCCTCAAATCGTCCTGTTCCAAAAAACTCGGCTACAAGTTTTGAAGCCTTTCTTCTTGTAATGTTGTTCATTTCAATTTCAACACCGATTGTCTGTTCTTTCATTTCTGTGATTTGCTTAGCTGTTTTTGTATTCATAATTATGCTCCTTAAAGTTTGTTGTTTTCCCTTTCGGTACACACATGTTCGCTCTTTTTGAGGTATTAATCAATACCATTACTACACAAAGATGTACACTATATATTGTGTTTATATAACAAAAACACATAGTAGGGGATAAAGGAGCAAAATACTACTATGTGTTTTCAATGCTATGCTATTTTTTACCTGATTTTATTCTTCACTTTCTTTAGCAGGTGTATTCCAGCAGCTTTTACAGCGTTCGCAATCCATTGAGAATAACTCTCCGCAATATTCCACCAATCCTAACTTCGCACAACAAATATGAGGTATTCCGTTTTTGGCTTTGACCGCGTCAGGGTAAAGCTTGTTAAAGTTGTCCAAAATCGTGTTTGGAGGGTTCCTATCGCTCCAATTTTGCACAATTCTAACCGCTCGTTTTGCGTCTGCTTCTTCAATAGATTTTTCTATACAACCCTCAATTCTATTATAAAAACCGCAACATTGACAGTTTATTTTTTTCATATCTTTACACATTCGTTTCCGTTCGTGTATGTAGCTATTCGTTGTTGAACAATCAATCATTTTCATCCTTCAAACCTCCTCGGTTTATACACAATACAAAATCTGCCATCATTACATCCCTTTTCTTTATTTTTCGCACTACATCGTTTATAACCTTTGCAGTCCCTAGTACCCCCTTCCCAATAAACACAGGTGCAACACCTTTTATGTTTTTGTCTATATTCATCTGGCGTCATTGTTATCACTCTCCTTTAGTTTCTGCATTTCATACTTTAGGTCTGTACAGTCTTGTATCATCCTAGAATTCCAACTAACCAAAATATGAAATGCCACTTCTTGTGGACTTGTTTCTCTGTCAATTACTTCAACACCATCTCTCAAGGCATCAAGAAATGCATAATACTCAGTTTCAGAAATATCTCCGTAACCAAAAGCCTCTGCCAATTCATCTTCTGATGCATATTCCAGCACCTTCTTTTTGCGTTCCTCACGATTAGCTTTAATTCTTGTGATAGTTTTCTGTAATGCTCTGATTGCAGTATCAAGCTTTTTGATAACTATTTCTCGACCCTTAATTTCAACCTTTAAATCTTCACCTGTCATATTGCAATCTCTCCTTTAATCTCCGTAATAATAAACATCTTCTAGCTGACTACCTGTAGCTAAGAAAACTTCCTGGGTGTCACAATTTTGGACAACCCAAAAATCGCTACAAGTTCTGAAAGTAGTTACTTGGTCTAAAATCTCAACATCAATCTTTGGTGCATTAATATCTGCTATATATGTTGCATATAATGTATGCCTATTACGATAGTCAAAAAAGTCATACAAGTGACCTTTATATTTTACGCCCATTTTCATCACTCCAATCTAAAGCCTGTCCACACCTGTTACACTATATGTGATACTATACTACAAATCATCAAATACCCCTATTTATATTTGTTTCAATTTTGCTAACACCTAATTGAAACATTTGTGTTAGATAAGTCAATGTGTTATCAAGATTTAATTTGTGCATAGATAAGATAACTACAAAGTCACGATAAGAAATAAAACCATTATGCTCTCTCATAAAGTTAATGACTCTTTTGATGTCCTTTTCTGCGTAAAATCTTCTTGCTAACTTAATGAACCTTTTTTGATTTATCTTTTTCATTTTCTTTCACCTCCAAAATCAAAATGTCACACATATATTAAGAACTGCAGCTGCAATCCAATATGTTGCCATTTTGAAATCTTTACCTACTCCATAGACTATTGCAGCACCTACATCTAAGATAATCAACAATAGTGGAAAAATGTACTTTGTGTTCATACTTCTTGCCTTTCTTATTTGCAATAAGCATCTAATTCTTCTTTTATTTCGTCAAGAAAGTAAACATACACAGACTTAGTAAATTGTTCTTCAAATTCATCAACAGTTTCATCAATTACTATTGCAAATTTATAGCCTTGATAATGAGAGAAAAGCCAATTGTGAATATCCTCTAATTTGACATTTTTGCCCTTGAAAATAATAGGGTATCTGCCAAATCTGTCTGTAACATCTTGTATAACTTTCATACCTATTCACCAACCTTTTTCGACATTCTCGCTCCACAATGAGAACAATAGTTGTCAATTACGTAACCACTATTAACACGTGTTGCAAATACAACATTTCCGCATTTGGAACATTTTAAACGCAACCCAACTCTTGTCACTTGCTCCATTTCAATGTTGTTTGCAACCTTTTTCCATTCTGCCGTGCAAGGTTCTTTAAACTCGTATTGTTTACACTTCTTAATAATATCATTGATATCATCTACCAGAATTACATCATCATAATAACCTGTATTATCTTCGATAATTCGTGGGTCATTTTTGATTTTTTGTTGCAATTCATCAACCTTAATAAATTCATTCATTTCAAATCACCCCAATCAATTCTATGACCACAACTTGGACAAAAACTCCATTTAAGACCATTACCACAGTAATAATTTAGACCGGCAAAGTGTTCATAACAATTTGAACAATCTATGTATCTAATTTTGGTTTCGTCACTTGTTGACATAATTATCTCTACTTTCTTCGGCTCATCTCTTTTTAATAAGTCCATAAGAGAATTGTAATCTTCCTCTGTTTTGCAGGCAATTTCCACTACTTTGTATGGCTTATATTCTTCAAACTTTCCTGTTTTTTCGTTAAAAATAAATTGCATATTATTCCTCCATCTCTGACCCACAATTAGGGCAATATCTTGAATATTCCTCATTCTGTTTAATATTGAATAGAGGTGGTTGATGACAGTGAGAACAGACTAATAAATCTTCGTCAACTGTCCCGTCCGGATTAACATATTCAAAATCATCCAGTGAAGGTGGTCCCCATTCAGCTTTTCTAGTTAAATCCTCAGTTGGAAATTCTCTAACAAGTTTGATGAGATTGGATAATTCGGTGTCTAAAGTTTTGAGTATGAAGTCACCTTTTTTCATCTCTTTTTTCTGCTCAATGTAATTTTCAAATTCTTCTTGACTAGAAAATTTTTGTTCTTGAGAAGAGAAATACTTATATTTATTGAGTATTTTTTCTTTTTCATTGTTCAACTTAAGCAAAAGCTTCTTGTTGTTTATATATCCTACAGTCATAAAATTGCTCATTGTATTACTCCTTATAGTCAATAATACCTACACTTCTTTTAGCTATTTGCAAAGCCTCATTAATCAAGTCATCAGCATTGAATTCTTCTTCTAAGAATAAGTGCTGAAGAATACTTGAAAGTATCACAACCTTATCTTCTTTGTTTCCTTTTTCACTTTCATATCTGTAATGGACTATTGGGCTATCACTTGTGTTGTCTGCAATTACTTCAAGATAACTATTAGGGTTATCACTTGCCTTCGTCCATTCAACACAATTCTTAGTAGCATTATCAAATTCATCAATAATCTGATTAGCTAAATAATTGTCAGGTTCATTTGATAAAGAATCATATACAAATTCGCAAAAATCATTTCTAGTGCTTTCAGTAATCATAATTAAAATCCTTTCTTGGCTAACTCATTATGAGTTAGCCTTTGTTTTTCTTAAATAAATGTTGCTTCCGGTGTATCTTCAACCTCAACTTCTTCTGATAAATAAGTTTTGCTAATATTTATATTAGTAAAACTTCTCATGAGTTGAAGAATAAGTAATTTGAATTCATCAGCAAATGCAAGGGAATGAATATCAGTAGTGCCTGGCACTCGACATAATCTCCAATTATCATTCCGAGTGACCGAATCACTAGAAATTAAATCAAGTGTAAAGTTTAAAGACTCGTCTTCATCACACTTAAATAGAAGTTTGCCTAAATTTCTATCAGAGAACCATGATGTTCCTCCATCTTCAAATTCAACACTACAGTTAACATTGGCATAATAAGGCTCACCGTCATCAGCAATTACTTTTAGTTCCGATGTATCCACTCTCTTACTTACCATCTTGCAATATCGTCTAAAGATATCTTCTAAAGATATCTTATTATCTTTAAATTCAACCATTAAAGACTTAAAATTCTCAAGAATATCAACATTGTCTTGTAATCTTGTTGTATTAACAATATCAGTTAATACAGCATCAAGTTTCAATTGATATCTATCAAAATCATATTTCTCAATAGCAGGAACCATAACTGACTCTAGCTTTTCTTGAATGATTTGTTTTGCTTTACCATTCCAAGAGAACAGATTAGTTAATGCCTCATCAATCCCATTGCTGATTCTCTTTTTCACTAAGTCCATAGTTTCAGCGGAATTAAGTTGTTCATTTATTAATTCTGCTAGTTTGATGTCCAATGTTTCTGTGTTGCTTTTCTTTTCCATAGTAGTATAATCTCCTTTTTTTATTCCCATGCTTTTGAGAAATCTTTGTCTTTGAATAGTGCAGCTAGACCTGAGATTTGTTTGAGCCTCAGAAGTTCTTCTGCATCCATTCCTATATTCTTCATAATCCAACTGTCTGACATTCCACTTTCGACAAGTTCAGAAACTATGTTAGTCATTAATTCTATTGAGTGACTACCTCTAGCTCTGTTGTGTCTAATTGTTGATGCCATTCGATTAGAAATGTCTTTGTTTATTACCACAACAGGTAAGCACCCATTTTCTCTATCGTAAATATCCTTGTGTTCAAGAATGGTACGATAACGGTGGTATCCGTCAACTATCTCATATTTGTCTTGTTCTTCAAGATAGTAGCAAACAATAGGCATTGTATAACCATCTTCTTTGATTGATTGATACAGCAGTTTCATCTCCGGTGGAGCTACACTATTAGGGTTATAAGCGTTAGCTTGTATCTTATCAACCGGAACTGCCTGTACATTATATACAGGTGATTTATAGCTTTGCATATTTTTTTAACGCCTTCTTTCGTTTATCAAGGTCCTTTTTGTTTTGTGCGAATCCCATATACTTACAAGAATAATCATTCTTAATGATACATACGCACATTCGCTTGTAGGTTGGTATGTCTCTGAATTTAGTGCAGTTTGTATCGTCTAGATAATCTTCAAACGATATTACCCTCTTAGAAGAATTCTTGTTTTTAGCAATTCCTTTGTCAGTAAACTGCACATTATCTTCTTCTAGTTCTGAGATGGTCTTATCATCAAGACAACCACCTTTTTCTTTCCAAAACTTGATTGAAGTGTTTAACTTTTCAAGATAGTGCTCTTTTGTTTTTTCATCTAGAGTATTAAGAAGAAAATAACAATATTCCTTCCAAGTAAAATGTGAAGGCTTTTTGATTGATTTCCACCCCATAGCCGTTGTGTCCCCGTATAAACCAAGGAAATTGACTCCGTTTACTCTGCCAACCATTCGTCCCCAGTTGTTAGGGTCAATAACTTTATAGTATTTAAGAGTTGAACCTGCACAATCGTTAAATGGACTAGCTACTCTCATCTGTTCAATGCTCATACCTGCTTGATAATACAAATCATATAATTTGTTATATTCTTTTTGATATTTTGCATTGTATATCCATATATCCTGTGTATCCCAATCATATATTGGATACACATTGTAAGTTAAATTATCTTTAGTGATGATGTAGTTTTTATTGTCAAACCCATTTTTCTTTCTATCACTTTTGATTGCTCTGTACCGGTTCAAACTTTCTGTTGCTCGTATTCCGATTATTACTGCTGTACTGCCATTTTGTGAACTGTACCATTTACAAAAATTCTCTTGCGTTTCATAATCAGTTTGACTTTCACTTATTTGGAAAGGGCAGTTGCTTTGATTAATCACATAATCGTGATGTGGCATTTCTCTAACCCAGATGTCTTTTTTTGACTCTTCCCAAGGAGTCCAGTATGCTCCTTCCATATTGCAACAACATTGAGCTTTTATCGGCAAACATAACCAATATCTTTCTATATCATCAAACTGCTTGAAGGTTTCTTCTACATAATCTGTTGTCATTTGATACTGAGCTTCATAGTCAAGGTGATACATAGCAAGTTTACTTAACTGATTATGATTTTTTGCATAATCATAGCAAAGATTAAGACAAACACCACTATCTTTACCACCGGAAAAGGCAACAAGAACATTATCAAATTGATTAAATATGTACTGTAACTTTTTTTGAGTTTCCTCAAAAACATTAGTGGTTAAATACTTTTTACCCATTCTTTGATACCACCTTTCACCTTAGAAATCTCAGTTTTCATCACATTGAGAAGTGATTCTTTCTTTCCTACACATTCTTTAATTAGCTTTTCTAATCCTATGTCTGAGCAGATTAAATCATAATAATTTACTTCTTCTGATTGTCCAATTCGGTATATTCTAGCTTCAGCTTGTATTCTCTGTGCATAATCCCAAGTGTTTTCGCTGAATATGATATTTTTGCAAAATTGCAAATTCAAACCATATGCTCCACAACCGTATGTGATGTACAGAATATCAAATTTACCATTTTTGAAATCTTCAATAATTTGTTTTCGCTCTTGATTATTGTTGGCACCCGTAATGCTTTTAGCTCCATCCGGTATTGAAGATAAATATCTGACAAAGACAATTACTTGACCGTCTATCAGATTAAGAACATCATCTAATACCTTCTCTTTGTTAGTATTCGCATAGTCGCAATACCACTTCTGCAAAGCCATAGAAAAAGCATTAAAATTTAATTCTTCATTGTCAAAATATTCATCAAAGATAGTAAATTTGTATTCTTCGTACTCATCAAAATTATTAACATAATAATAGTATTGATAGTAGTTCTTTTTTGTGTCGAGTCCTAATTTGCACTCAAAAATGTAAGGCTCAATTAGTGATATTAAATGGGATACATTGTGAGTGTTCTTTATTTTGCCTTTTAATTCGCCACAAGTGTAATATTCACAGTAATGGTCCTTAAATTCACTAAATGTCATATTCAAAATTTTAGGGGAGAGGAATTGTATCTGTGTCCACACATCCAATATATTCTTGGAAATTGGTGTTCCGTTTAGAATTAATCTGTATTGTGAATGTTCACTATAACTAAGAATTCTTTTTGTCCTTTTTGCCCTGATGTTTTTGATTTTAAGGCTTTCGTCAACTACTACAAAAGCACATTTGCTACTTTTTAATTCATTCAAAACTTCTAGATAAATTCTGTCGCTTTGGCCAATACTCTCACATCCTACAATATTCAGTTCCATATTTGGATACCACTTTAATCTTTCAGCTTCAATTTCATCTTTGAGGGAAAAAGGACATATCCATAATATGTAATCTAATTTATGTGCCCTTGAATTAATCAAATCAAGGGCAACTTTAGTTTTACCGGTTCCCATTTCCATAAATAGAGCACCAACTTTAATTTTTGATAGCTTTGCAAAAGCTAATTTTTGTTGCTTACTGCTAGTCATCTCTGAGTTCATCAAGTATTGTTACTCCTTCCAATGGTTCTAATTTAGGAGGTTTATATATAACTGGTTCAACATAGCCAAATGTTTCAGCAAGTTCTTCTGCAGATATTTCTTTCTCATCTAAAATATCCTTCCAGTTATATTTACCTTTTCCATATTTTATTATCCGGAAAGTAAAATTATCTTTATACAGCAGTATGTAATCTCCCTCAAAAAATATGATGAGTTTTTTGCTTACCCAGATTGAATAGCCACCGTAGAGTGAATGCCTAGGAAGTTTAAACCTAAAAGACTTCTCAGACTGACAAACATATAAATTGCTTGGGATTGTAACATTATTCCATTGTGTCATTGTAGTAATCCTTATTTGTACCATCATAGTATTCTTGCTCTTCTTGAGCTACTTGATAGCCTAGTTTCTTCAAGAATTCTACATAGTTGAGTAACTTATCGTCTTTAATATAGGTTGGCTTGCTGGCATATCGTGAGAATAGGGAGGTGCACTCACATTGTGCTAAGTAGTGACAGTATATCAATAAGAATTGTTCTGCACAAATATTGTTATTGGTGTATTCTTTTAACTTCTGATTATCATTGTAAGTTAAATAAGCACTCCGTTCTTGGGACATTATACTCTTCATATAAGATACAATTATTTTGTAATCGTCCTTCTTAGGTACATATAGCTTAGTTACAAAATTAGTTCTACTTGTTGATGCCAAATCATTAACTTCTGTAAGCCTTGCTATTTGTTCTGAGTAGTCAGGTTCTTCAATTCTTGGTAATGATGAACCTTCGTTATCAGTATCATCTTCATCATCTTCACTGCTTAATTCAACATACAAATTTACTGTAGATAGTGAATATAAGTTATTTGGAATAGAGAAAAATCTATTACCGAAAGTATCTGTACGATATAAGTCATCAATATTATGATTGAGTGGCTTATCTGTTAATGGAACAGTACTGCAGATATCATATTTAAGATATTTGTTATCAACATCAGAAATATCTAAACAACCTTTACTTGTAAGGTAATCAATCCATCTCTGTTTTTGCTCTTGCAATTCCTGTTGTTTCAATGCTGATGTGAGCTTAAACTGGAAATCAGAAGTTCCTATAACCTTCAAGACTTCATTCTTCGTTTCCTTATCTTTAATCTTCTCCAACTGTATGTAATCTTGCAAAGTTGCACCGGAACTTTCTTTCTCTCTTAACAACTGTTCGTCTAAGTCTAACATTTTGATTCTATGTCGAATTGTTGACTGAGAAAAACCTGTTTTCTTAGTAATGTCATTGATGTCATTCCCTAAATCAATCATAAGTTGGAACCCTTTTGCCTGTTCATAAGGTGTTAAATCACCTCTTTGAATGTTCTCAAGTAGCATTGTTGCTACTTGTTCATCCTCAGACATTTCTTCATCAACTACATTACAAGGTATTGTAGTTACACCTGCTAATTTGGCAGCTTCGGCACGTCTATGACCGATTAAAATAGTGTAATACTCATTATTTTCGGAAGGAATAACAGTTAAATTCTGCATTATTCCTCTTGCTTTTATGCTTTCAGCAAGTTCTGTAAGGTCACCAAGTCCTTTACGAGGGTTTTGTGGGTGAGGTCTTAACTTGCTCAGTTCAATGTATCTAAACATTTTGTTCATCCTCTTTTTCCGTATCTAAGTAGTTCAAGAATTTATCACACATAGCACCGACTTGTAGTGCCTCTTTGATAAGTTCAGCAGTAAACTTCTTTGTTGCTTCTACATATTCACTTGTTGTTTCGTTCTTTTTGGCATTGAAAGTCCAAATATCTTCAACAAAGCCCCTTAATCTATACCAAACATCATTAACTTCTTCTATTTCTTCAAGCAATACTGCATATCCTTCATGTGCTGAATGAAACTGTGAATTATGTTCATTCGCCTTTGCTAATTCCTTATCAAAAAGTGCTTGGATTTCTTCTGTACTTATTGCAAACATCTTATAGCCTCCTTATTCTATCTACACCATACACAATGCCCAGTTGTCTTCCATTGTCCCAATCAATATGTATTGTTCCAATATCGTCTACATTATGCACTCTACCTCTTGCACCAGGCTGAATTGGAGCAGGGTCTTCGTCCATACTGATTAATTCAACCCTTGTGCCATAAGGATATGCTTTCCTTAGTGCCTTTAATTGTTCTTTAGTTAGTTTCATTGTCGTTTTCTTCCTCGCTTTCTCTTGGAAAATTCATTCCCAAGTAATCAATTACAACCCTGTCTAGATGTTCAAAGAACAGTTCGTCATTATCGTGTTCAGTGGATAGCTTACCTATTTCGCTACATACAACTGATAATCTATGTTTACCAAACCCGTAGTGCTCATTAAGAACATGGCAAGTAATCTTCATAAATCTTCTCATTGCCTGTTCATATTTTTGGCTTAAGACCTCATCAGCCATTTTCTCAATTTCGGCACGAGCTTTCTTTTTTTGATTATTGCTTAATGCCGGTAGCCTTGCTTTCATAATTAACCAGCCTCCTGAATTTTGTTACTGCTGTACAGGTATTTGTTCATCAATCTGTACTGAGAAATCTGTTCAATGATTATACTTGCAAAATAATCATCAGTTAATTCTTCTGCAGTAATTTGATTGTGATTGAGAAGATTGCTTATCTTTCTGATAGCAAAATGTACACAATAGTCATATTCGAAATCAGAAGGTTTTTTAATGAAAATGTTAAAAACTAAAGTTTTCACATTCTCAAAGTCAGCGTTGAAAGACAGTATATTATTCATAACATACCTCCTCGGCTTTTAACGGAATATTAACTTCATCAATTTCTAGGATTTCCATATCGATTAGAGGAGCAAGAACTGGGTCAACTTCTTCCTCTTCTTGACTAGCACAATATTCAAGTGCTTCTTTCATATCTCTTATTTCTTCCGGAATACGAGAAATTATCCACCAAAGTAATGGCAACATAATAAAGGCATTAAAATAACCGATAATCAATCGTATGATAATTGAAATTGCGATTGATACCGCAATTCCAATATATCTAATGGCTTTTAGTTTAGTAATTTCCATTAATTTGTTCTCCTCCTTCAAAAGCAAATACTTTAGGTCTTTTATATTCTTCAAATGATGAATATAATTTGTTAAATTCGTTTTCCATTGCTGCTTGTTCATATTTTGACAATAAGAATTTGATAATAATTAAATCCTCATCGGTTAAGCCTTCAACTTGATAATCATAGTCATCATTAACATTAAATGATAATCTGCAAAATACCACATTACCAAAAAGTAATTGAACAGGGTGAACATTTGATGGAACAGAAACAAACATATTCTTATCAAGATTTTTAGGTATTCCTTCTTCATCAACAACAGCATATATTCCACTGTTTGTTAAGATTGGTACATGCTCAAGCAATACTCTTCTGTCATTACTGATGTACTCTTTAAGGTTACATCTGTACTTGATTTCAGTTTCAATCAGCTCAGCAGACTGCATAGGTCTTTTTACAATAATTCTCTTTTTCATAATTTTTCCAGCTTTCTTTTTTGTTTTTGTAAGTTAATTTCTTAACTTTAGTTATATTATAACCTTAGTTAAATGAGATTTCAAGCGTAAATCTTAATATTTTGAGTTTTCTACATATTATACAATTATATATTCTTATTTTTGTGAGATTTTATGTACTAAAAAAAGGAACACCTAAGTGCTCCTTTAGTTTGACTTTATCGTATATATATAGTATAATTTATCTGTAAATCAATGGTGTAGTATCATATGAGATGTTTACTAGTTGATATTGATGTGATTCTACTATGATACTATTTGATATTGTAGCCAATTAAAAATGGTTAGAAATAAATTAAATGTATAGAATACAATTAATATAAATTAAGTGTATTAAAATAGGTTTTATTTACAAATTATCGAGTGGGAGTAGTTCCTTTTGGTTTAGATGTGCCGAAAAAACCTAGTATTAACTGGGTTACCATAAGGATACATTTGTTTAATCGGGCGCCGAATGGCAGGTAGTGCATATGCACCGCCTGTCTTTCGCCTTTTTTATGATCTTTACATTTCGGCGACATTGCCGATGTAACGGAAATAAATATCAATCTGCTGTTTAAACTCTGGGGTGTATGATTTTTGATTTTTAGCCATTGTGTTGAACTCCTTTTTCTATAAGTATAGCTTGTTCAACATTTCGTATCTATGGTTATATTCTAGCACCAGTATAGTTCTGCGATACCGTTTCTTACACTACCCTGTACGAAAAATTACACTACCGAAATAACTTGACCATGTAGGTGTTGCTTGTGTTCGATCCGTCCTGTCTGCGGCGCTTTTTCTTTTTCAAGACTTCGGATTGCTGCGTCCACCGTCTTTTTGTCAATACAGCATTCCTCGGCGATCAGCCGCCGTGACGGAAAGCAGACACCGTTTTTATCGCTGTGTTTTACAAGGCAGCAGTAGAAGGCGTAATCTCTCGGCTTTAATCGGTAGTTGCTTATGCGGTTTGAAATGATTGAAAATTTTTCTGTCACTATTTCCTCATTGAAATTTTCTTTTTGCGCAGTTGCAATCATATCTGCACCAACTCCTTTCAAATAGTTATGTAATTTTGCCCTCTCCTTTTCATAGCAAAAAAGTGGATAGGGTACAACCAAAATTTTTATTTCTACACTTGTCCAAAGGAAAAACTATATATGGCAATGCGCTGAAAATTTTATCCCCTCACTTTTCATGCCGAAAATCGGGTGTTCTAACACCTTAAAAATTGAGAATTTACAAAATGTTCAAAATCCCGAGGGCTATCCGCAAAAAGAAAACAGGTAAAGGATGGTGAGATTCTCTGCCTGTTGCAGTATATATTTTCGAAACAGAAACAGAATCGTGCGATCTCGTTTCCGATTATCTTACTTTGTTACGGTTCTAATTCAGGTGTCGGCTTGTACACTTCCATCATCAGCCGCGATGTAAATCAAAATCCGTTTGTGAACGCTTGTAGCTCATGCCGGTCGTAATTTCTGCATCCGTTTTTTAATTTGTTCGAACGGAACCTTTTGCTGTTCTGTGAGAGTGGCTCTGAGTTCCGTTTCAAGCCGCACAACGGTTACAAACGATCCGCCTTTGTCTGTGCCTTTTTGCTATACTCTGCACTGTTTTTTGAAAGAATGAGCGTCTTAATGCAATCTTAATACAGAGCGCTGAATCATTACACCGTTTTATTATGTTTCACGGTATACTCTTTATAAACAAGAAGAAATAGGAGAAGTATATATGTCTAAAATTACACATAGAAAAAAAAGGCTGTCATCCTTTAAGCTGATCGTTTTGGGCTTTGCCAGTGTCATAGTGCTTGGAGCGCTGATATTGATGCTGCCGTTTTCATCGACTGCCGGAGTTGTTACGCCGTTTCATGAGGCGCTGTTCACATCGACCTCCGCCGTTTGCGTTACGGGGCTGGTCGTGCAGGATACAGGTAGCTATTGGTCCGCTTTCGGGCAGACGGTAATACTGCTGATGATCCAGATAGGCGGGCTCGGTGTTGTGACAGTTGCGGCATTTTTCGCTATGCTGTCCGGCAGAAAAATATCGCTGATGCAGCGCAGTACCATGCAGGACGCCATCTCTGCCCCGAAGGTCGGCGGGATCGTCCGCCTGACCCGCTTTATTGTACGGGGAACTTTTTTGATCGAGCTTATCGGAATGATCGTCATGCTGCCGACATTTTGCGGAAAATTCGGTATCAAGGGAATTTGGATGGCGGCATTTCATTCGATTTCCGCCTTTTGCAACGCCGGCTTTGACATACTCGGCACCGCAGAAAACAAATACCCGTCTCTTACGGGATACATCGGAGAGCCTACAATAAACATTGCAATTATGCTTTTAATTATTGTGGGCGGTATTGGCTTTTTGACATGGGACGATATTTACACAAACAAGTGGCATTTCAAAAAATACCGTATGCAAAGTAAAGTCATATTGGTAACAACGGCAATCCTCATTATCGCTCCCGCAGTATTCTTTTTCTTCTGTGATTTTATGGGGCTGCCACTCGGCGAAAGGATTCTTGCGTCGCTTTTTCAGTCTGTCACACCGAGAACCGCCGGTTTCAATACCGCCAATCTTCCCGCTATGACCGGTTCCTCTAAGGCAATTATGATTCTGCTGATGCTCGTCGGTGGATCGCCCGGCTCCACGGCAGGCGGTATGAAAACGACCACGTTTGCCGTTCTGATTCTGAGTGCATTCTCCGTCTGTCGCAAAAAGAACGATGCCGAAGTCTACGGCAGGCGCATTGATGGTTCGACAGTGAAAAACGCCGTAACCGTTGCCGTAATGTATTTCCTGCTGTTTTTTATCGGTGGCATTGTTATCAGCACGGCAGAGGGTCTGCCGCTTAGCACTTGTCTTTATGAAACGGCATCCGCCGTCGGAACGGTCGGGCTTACGCTCGGGATCACACCGCAGCTTGGCATTCTGTCTCAGATTATTTTAATCGTATTAATGTATCTCGGCAGAGTCGGCGGACTTACCTTGGTTTATGCGGCGATCTCCAATAAAAATCAGAGTGTTGCAAAGTTGCCGCTCGAAAATATCACAGTCGGATAAAGGAGTTAATATATTATGAAAAACATATTGTTAATAGGCCTCGGCAGATTCGGAAAGAATATCGCTTTACAGCTTAACAAGTTAGGACACGAGGTGATGGCAGTAGACAACAACGAAGAAAGAGTCAATGAGATTCTGCCGATCGTTACCAATGCGCAGATCGGCGACAGCACAAACACGGAGTTTTTAAAGTCGCTCGGCATTGGAAACTTTGATGTGTGCATCGTCACCATCGGTGGAGATTTTCAAAACTCGCTGGAAACCACTTCTTTGCTGAAGGAGCTCGGTGCAAAATTAGTTGTGTCCCGCGCCGAGCGTGATGTGCAGGCAAAATTTCTTCTGCGCAACGGAGCGGACGAGGTCGTTTCCCCGGAAAAACAGGTAGCAAATTGGGCTGCTATTCGGTACACCGCCGACCACATTCGGGATTACATTGAGGTTGATGAGGCTCATGCCATTTTTGAGGTAGAGGTGCCGGAGGGATGGGTCGGCAAATCCGTCGGGGAGCTGGATATCCGCAGAAAATACAGCATCAATATTATGGCGACTAAGGAGAACGGAAAAATCAATATGGCAGTTACGCCGGAAACCGTTCTTACGGACAAGATCACCCTTTTGGTTCTCGGTTCTTACAAAAAACTGCAAAAGTGTTTTCACATTTGACAGAGGTGAACGGAATTGGCTGAGTTATTGCTGATTGTCTGTCTGCTTGGCATATTTGCTTTCGGATTTTATCTTATGATCAGGCTGGATCGATTTCTTGATGAAAACAGAAAGACACTGTTAAGGGAAAACGAATCCTGCGAGCCTTCCGAAGTTCTGCTGCCACATGGGCTGTCCGACAGTGAGATATTAAGCGAGATCCACCGCTTTCGGGAAACGCACGGAAAGGTCGATATTATTCTATCCGACAGCAAAGAGAATACATTTTAGTTTGCGGTAGATTATTTCACGATTTTGATGTATAATAAAACAAAAGGACGGTGAACTAGATGAAAACACAAACCGACCAGTCAAAAAAAGGCGCAGACGAGCATATCCTTGTCTGCCTATCCTCTTCGCCGTCCAATGCAAGGATCATACACACCGCCTCAAAGATGGCTAAGGTCCTTCATGCAAGATTTACCGCCATCTATGTGCAGACGGATACGGTCATAAATTATGAGGATCAGTCCCGACTTTCGCAGAACATACAGCTCGCGCAAAAGCTCGGCGCCGAGATCGTTATGACGCACGGCGAGGATGTACCACTTCAGATCTCGGAATATGTTAGGCTTTCCGATGTCACAAAAATCGTGATCGGTCAAAGCAGCGCCAGACGAAGATGTCTGTTTGGGATACCAACTCTCACCGAAAAGCTGATTTTCTCCGCCCCTGATGTTGACATTCATATTATTCCAGACGCACTGAACTACACAAAGCCACACAGACGCCGTCTGTTCTTTGGTGCAGAGATACCTTCGCTGCGGAATATTGCCGTGACCGTCCTGGCGCTTGCCGTATGCACGGTGATCGGGCTTCTGTTCGATTATCTCGGCTTTTCAGATACCAATATCGTTACGGTATATATCCTCGGTGTGCTGATGATCTCCGTTTTGACCAAAGGATACCTTTGCAGTATGGCAGGCTCACTTCTAAGTGTTGTATTGTTCGGATTTTTCCTTACCGAACCCAGGTTGTCCTTTCAGACCTATGCCGTAGGCTATCCCGTTACCTTTGCAGTCATGCTGGCATCTTCCATTCTCACCGGCACGCTTGCCTCGAAGCTGAAAGATCATGCAAGGCTCTCGGCTCGCTCCGCGTTCCGTGTGCAGGTGCTGTTCGACACTGACCGTCTGCTGCAAAAAGCAAAAAGCAACGATGATGTTTTAAGCGTGACCTGTATGCAGCTCTCGCGACTGCTTGACCGAAGCATTGTTGCCTATATGAAAGGCGAAAACGGAATGTTGTCCGGTCGGCTGTATGCCGAAAAAAAGGATACACACGCTGAAAAGCTGCTAAGCGATGCAGAGCGGCAGACCGCAGAATGGGTGCTTCAAAACGGTTGCCGTGCAGGAGCAACGACCACACAGTTTAGAAAATCCGAATGTCTTTATCTTGCGATCCGTGCAGGCGGCAGAGTCTACGGGGTGATCGGAATACCGATGAAACCCGAAAAGCCCGATTCATTTGAAGGCAGCATCGTACTTTCGGTTGTGAACGAATGTGCTCTGGCAATGGATAATGCTCACAACGCCGCCGAAAAGGAACGGGTGGCAGATCTTGCAAAAAGCGAGCAGCTGCGTGCCGACCTTTTGCGGTCAATTTCACACGATCTGCGCACACCGCTTTGCTCCGTTTCTGGTAATGCGGACACGCTTTTGCATAACGGAAGCTGCCTGGACGAAGCAACCAAACAGCAGATCTATAAAGATATTTATGACGATTCCGAATGGTTGATCGGCGTAGTGGAAAATCTTTTGTATGTCACAAGACTGAATGACGGACGCCTAAAGCTGGAACTTACCGACCAGCTTGTGGACGAAGTGGTCAACGAAGCCGTTTCACATTTGAAGAAAAAATCCGTCGGACACAAGGTGACGGTAAAGTGCGACGATCTGATCCTTGCCCGTATGGACGCACAGCTTATCGTGCAGGTCATCGTCAATCTTATTGACAACGCCTTGAAATATACCGAACAAGGCTCCGAGATCTGCGTAAGTGTCGAAAAACAGTGTGGGAATGCTGTGATCCGTGTCGCCGATGACGGAAACGGAATTGCAGACGATATGAAACCGCACATTTTTGAAATGTTTTACACCGGAAAAAACACAGTCGCAGACAGCCGCAGAAGCTTTGGAATCGGGCTTACCTTGTGCAAAGCGATCGTCGAGCTGCACGGCGGGACGCTGACGCTTGCCGACAATGTACCGCACGGCTGTGTATTTACCTTTACTTTACCACTTAGTGAGGTGACTCTGAATGAATAGCCCCCTTGTTCTCGTTGTGGAGGACGACCGTCCTGTCCGCAATCTAATCGTAACAACATTAAAGGCGCACGATTATCACTATCTGACTGCAGAGAACGGACGCGGTGCCATTATGGAGGTGACCTCCCATAACCCGGATATCGTTCTGCTGGATCTTGGTCTGCCGGATATCGACGGCACACAGGTGATCGAAAGCATCCGCTCATGGTCAAATATGCCCATTATTGTGATCAGTGCGCGCAGCGAGGATAAAGACAAAATCACGGCGTTGGATGCTGGGGCGGACGACTATCTGACAAAGCCATTTTCCGTAGAGGAGCTTTTGGCACGGCTTCGTGTCACGCAAAGAAGACTGTTGCTTTTGCAGGCAAACAGCGACACCGACTCACCTGTTTTCCAAAACGGCGAGCTTAAAATTGATTATGCCGCAGGCTGCGCTTATTTAAACGGGGAGGAATTGCACCTGACCCCGATTGAATACAAGCTTTTGTGTCTGCTCTCTCATAATGTCGGAAAGGTGCTGACGCACACCTATATCACGCAGCAGATTTGGGGCAGCAGCTGGGAAAACGATATTGCTTCTCTGCGGGTGTTTATGGCGACCCTACGCAAAAAGTTGGAGTCACAAAAGGACGGTCCGCAATACATTCAGACGCATATCGGCGTCGGTTACCGTATGCTGCGGGTAGACTGAGAAAAGCGTGGACTTTGTTTTTCACCTTTCTTAAAATCGGCGCCTTTACCTTCGACGGCGGATACGGAATGGTTTCCCTTGTAAGAAAAACAGTCTTTCTGGCTCTATATATAAATGTTGGGGTAAGAAAAATAGAGCCTACGAAAAAAATATAAAAAAAGTAGAGCATAAATTTGAAAAATCCGTTAAAATAGAATTGACAAAAAACCAGAACGGAGGTCAAAAATATGCTCTACACTTATTCTATCGAAAAACTAACAGGATTGCAAGGCTTAATAATAAATAATATTGAAAGCAATGAAAAAGAGGTCCATATTCATTGTGAATTGGAAAGAAAACCTCATAAGTGCCCTAATTGTGGATATGTAACAGACTGTGTTCATGACTACAGAGTGCAAGTAATTAAGGATATTCCATCCTTTGGTAAGTTCGTGTATATACATCTTAGGAAAAGAAGATACCGTTGTAAATGTGGAAAAAGGTTTGCTGAAGATAATAATTTTCTTGCTAAATACCAAAGATATACAACAAGATTTATCATATATATAATCGAACTATTAAGGAATACAACATCGTTTACTCAAATAGCAAGAGAAAATAATACTAGTGTAACCAAGGTTATGCGTATATTTGATATGATATTCTACTCATTAAATGAATTACCGAGAACTGTAGCAATAGATGAATTTAAGGGTAATACCGGAAAAGAAAAATACAACTGTATTATTACCGATCCTGAAAACAGGGTCGTATTAGATATACTTCCAACAAGAAAAATGTACGATTTAGTCAAGTATTTTAAGGAGTTTCCTAAAGAAAACAGGATGAAAGTTGAGTTATTTGTAAGTGATATGTGGAAAACATATTTTAAAGTATCCGAAACTTGGCTTAAAAATGCAACACAGGTAGTGGATAAATACCATTGGATAAGGCAGATAATATGGGCATTTGAAAGAGTACGAAAAGAGGAACAGAAGAAGTTCCCAAAGAGTGAAAGAAAGTATTTCAAACACTCAAGAAAGCTGTTATTAAAACGATTTGATAAATTAAATGATGAACAAAAACAACAAGTAAATATTATGTTGTATAAATCAGCAAACCTGAATATTGCACATTGGTTTAAGGAAGATTTTCTCAAAATACTTGATTGCAATGACAGAGAAGAAGCCAAGAAAAGAATGTCTGAATGGATAGATTCAGCACTTGATAGCGGAATTGCACATTTAGAGAAATGTGCAAAAACAATGCTTAATTGGCTGAATGGTATATTAAATTCATTCTTGACACCGGTAACTAATGGTTTTACAGAAGGTTGCAACAACAAAATCAAAGTTCTAAAAAGGAATGCTTATGGTTATCAAAATTTTAATAGATTTCGTAACCGTATTTTACATATGTTTTCACTACAAAAGCAAAAACAAGTGATAGCATAATACTATCACTTGTCTATCTAATCTATTTCATTTTAGTGGATTTACCTCAACTATTGATATAGAGCCAAGAAAAGTTTGGAATAAAAAGACTCAAGAATTTTTAATTCTTGAGTCTTTTTTATATATGAATTGTGAATATAATTCAATATATAATTAAAAAAATGCAAATACATATTGAAATGTTTATTGTACTATGATATAATATCACTAAATTATTAAAAATATACAAAAAATAATTATGTACAGTGTATTATCTGTGTGAAATTACAAAAGATAAGTCCCATAAATGGGACAAGTAATGTGTTATTATGTAAGTGAACAAAAGTTAAACAACATAAATATTAAATGTTTTCCAATATGGATAGATTAAAATTTATTAACTAAATACACACTATTTAGAATCCAATGTGATTAGATTAACAAATTTATTTTATCACAAATTAATGATTAAATCAAATTATTACTATAAATCAATAATATATAAAAATAATTTAATATATAATATTAAATTATATAAAAATATTTATTAAATAAACACTAGGAAGTGTTGACAAATTTCTAAATAGTGTTATACTATAATAAAAGTGAAAATATTCATCTTGATATTCTTAAATGTGATAAATTATAAAAATTTTTTTAAAACTAAATATAGGAGGTAAGAATGAAAATTAACTTACAATTTCAGTTGAAAAATAACAAGTTACCGATTGATTACAGAAGAGTAATCTTGTCATTCTTCAAGAAAGCACTCTCGGAGATTGCAGACGGAAAGTATTACGAAAAGTATTATTTTAAACCGGAACGGAGAAACTTCTCTTTTGCAGTGAATTTACCTAACCCTAAATTCTCAAAAAGTGAAATCACCTTGGGAAAAAATGAATTTTGTATTACTTTTTCAACATCCGACAAAATGACAGGCTTTGTGTTTATGTCTGCTTTTATTAAGCAAAAGGGCAATAATTTCTCAGCACCACTTGAAAATGTTTTTATCTTAACAAATATTTCTCAAATCGGTGACAAGACTACAAGTTCAAATACTGCTCTTGTAAAAATGCTAAGTCCTCTGTGTATCAGAGAACATAATAGGGGAGAAAATAAGGATTCTTATTACTCAGTTGCTAGTGATAACTTTGAAGAATATGCAAACAAGATAATTCAGAAACAACTTATCAATTCAGGTTTTGATAATGAAATGGTTAAATGTTTTTCTATTCAGCCTATCAACAGTAAAAAAACAGTAGTGTTTCACTATGGCAATTATATCGAATGTAGCCTAGGTGAATTTGTCCTAAACGGTGACAAGGTTATTATTAATTACCTGCTACAAAGTGGTATTGGTTCTCGAAAATCAGCCGGTTTCGGTTTACCGATACTGATTGCAGAATAAGGAGGTGATTGTTTGAAAAAAAATGTTGATTACAAAGGCTATGATACACTTATTCAACCAACCGATTGGAGATATTCAGCAGCTTGTTTAGGATTACATAGGTTTCTTACTTATTCAGGTTTTGATTTTATGTTGCTTAATGATTGTGAAGATACTTTTAATGATGCTATACATGGTTTTGACGGAATTTTGTATCATAGCAGTGACTTAACAGAAGAGAATTATCTTCTCTTTGCCGAAAACTTTTTTAAGAAAGATATGACTCATTTAACTATTCTTAATATGCTTGATAATGCTGAATTTACTGAGGAAAATATTAAGATTATAAATGACTTGATTAAGAGTAAAACCGTACTTAAAAAGCTTGTTGGAAAAACTAAGTTTGACGGTACTAATAAAGATACTATTTCAAATCTTATTAACGAAAATAGATTTGAAATTACTAAGAGTATCTTTAGATATGGTAAGAACCTTTACAGTGATTATTGCAATAGTAATTTGCTTTTAACCGATAGTAACAATCATTGTAGATTAGCCGGTTATTCAGTTGATGAGGGTAGAAAAACAAGATTTTTAGGTTTCTGCTTTTCAAAGGATAGTGTTGATTGCAATGATGAACTTGAATTTGATTTTATTCCATTTGCTTTTTCAAATTCTGAAATGTATGAAACATACTTTCTCAACAATAATTATTCAATCAAAGACTTGGTAAATACAAACAGAATTATGTCAAAAAGATTGAGAGATAATGAAAAGAAAAATCCAAAAACAAGACTATTATCAGTGCTACAACAAGCTGATGACTTTATTAATTATGATGTGGAAATTATTGTGAAAAATAGGGATAATGACTTCTACAATACAATGTTTATAAGAGCAGAAAGACTAAGAGCATTAAAACAACTTAAGGCTAAGTCCCTTTCATTTACCTACAAAATAGCGGAGGATTATTGGCTAAACCTCGAGAAAGAAGTATTTGAAAGATGTTTGAATAATGTTCTGCTTGATGACCTTATTGAAAGAATGTTGAAAATCATTCTTGATAGTGAAGTAAACAAAACCACAGTACGATTTAGAATAAACACATTAGTTGATATTAATGTGTCATGGAAAGGAAGTATGATTATGACAGAACTAGAAAATGCCCGAAAATTAGGATTTGTTGTTTCTCAAAAGCTAATTGAGAAACGAGGAAAAAATAAAATTAGCTCATATCAGCAGAGAATTATCAGTGCTTTAGTAGCTCATGATTATGACCGAGTAAAGGAAGTATTACTAAGTCTTTCAGCATATTCCGGTGTAGAATTTGCTTTCTTCTATAAATTCCTTGAAGATGCAGAAAAATACAAAGACTTGGCTTTTGCTTTTGCCAGTTCATTAAAAGATCCAACAGAAAACAAAAATAATTAATATAAAGGAGAAATAACAATGAAAAATACAGCTCTAACATTAACTGTTATCGCAAATATGACAAGTAACTACGGTGAAAGCCTAGGTAATATCTCTAGTGTACAAAAGGTATATAGAGAAGGTAAGGAATATGCTACTCGTAGCAGAGAAAGTTTAAAGAATGCAATATGTGTACAAGCAGGTCTTTATGATGATTTGCAAACATCAGTTGACGGTGCTATGCAAAAGCTAGTAACAAAGGATATTAACGCAGCAACTTGCAAGGCTCTTGAAGGTGGCTATATGTCAACTAAAGATGTTACATATATCAGAAATAGTTCTTTTTATCTAACAGATGCAGTTTCTGCTGAACCATTTATTAGTGATGCTCGTTTCCACAACAACCTTTATCTTGCAACAAATTTTGCAAAGGCAAATGGTCTTAATGTGCAGAATAATTCAAAAGATTGTGGCCTAATGCCATATCAGTATGAGTATGATAAGTCTATCAAGATTTATAGCATCACTATTGACCTTGAAAAGGTTGGTGTTGATCAGAACTTTGATGCTGAGGCAAGTAATGAGGAAAAGTGTAGTAGAGTTCTTTCTATTATTGATGCAGTTGAGAACCTTTCTCTAGTGGTAAAGGGCAACCTTGACAATGCTGAGCCTATTTTCATTGCAGGTGGTCTGTCACCAAGAAAGACACATATGTTTGAAAATGCAGTTAGAGTAGTAGGTAAGAACCTTGTTGTTGAACCAATTAAGGAAAAGTTAGATATGGGTTTTTCTTGTGGTTTAATGCGTAACGGTCAACTAGGTAACGAAGATGAAATCGTTAGAGAGCTTAATCCTACAACAGTGCCTAAATTCTTTAATCAATTAAGAGAAGATGTAAAGGCTTATTTTGCAGACTAAGGTGGAATTAAAATGAAAGCTATTAGACTTCATTTAAAACAAAATAGTGCAAACTATAAGCGAGAAGAAACTGTAAATTGCAGAATGACATATCCTTTACCACCTTATTCAACAGTAATCGGTGCTATCCACAAGGCTTGTGGATACACTGATTATCATGATATGAAGGTCAGCATACAAGGCAAGTACGGTTCTCTAAAAACAAGATTATTCAAGGATAACTGCTTTTTAAATTCTTTACAAAACGATAGAAATACACTTGTAAAATTGCGTAATCCTGAAATGCTTTCTACCGCTTATGATATTGTTGCAGTAGCTCAAAAGGCACAAGGTAATGACTTTGAAAAAGGCATTACAATTAATGTAGTTAATAAGGATTTATTAGAAGAATATAGATTTCTAAAAAGAACCAAAAGGCGTATTGATAAGCATAAAAAGATTGTAAAGTCTTTAAAAGATAAGGTTAAGAAAATGAAAGCAGATGAAAACATATCTGCCGAAGAAGTAAAAGCCTTTGATAAACGAGTTAAGGATATTGATAAAATCTATAAAAAATATGAAGAAGTCAAGTATACAGTTCCTTACTCAAAGTTTAGAACTTTAGCAACCGGCCCTAAGTATTACGAAATGCTTTATGATATTGAGCTTGTAATTCATATTGTAAGTGATGAAAATACAATGCAAGATATTCTTGATAATATCTATAACCTAACTGCTATCGGTAGAGGAGAGGACTTTGTAGAAGTCCTAGAATGTACCGAAACCGAGTTAGATGAGGGAGAGCTAGAATATGATGCTCCAAATTCACCGTTTGATTTGTATATGCCAATAGAATTACTGGAAAAAAACATTGATAGTATTGAACAAGTTAGTTTTTCTGAAGGACCAAATATTAGTGGTACAAAATATTATTTGCCTAAGGAATATAAAGTAGAAACTATCAAGGGTGGTATGAGAAAAAGAAATTTCAATAGAGTACCTGTTCTCTTCAACAAGCTTGATACTATTAGTGGTGAATGTGACGGTATTTATCTTGATAAGTGTGATGGAAAGGTTTATGCAGTATTTCTTGCATAGGTGAATAATGGATTATCATAATGCTTTAGCAAAACCAAGTGAAACAATTGAACAACATACCGATAAATTGCTGGAATGTGCAAAGGTACTTTATGACTTAGGCTATATTAAATCTGAGCAACTTTACAAAGATTTATTAGTAGCATGTAAAAATCATGATATGGGAAAAATCAATTCCCAATTTCAAATTCGTATTAAAAGAAAATCAAGGTTTAATTATGAAATTGAAGTACCTCACGCAGTATTGTCAATTTTCTTTGTAAATGATAGTGAATGTAATGACTATACAAGTGTGTTATTTGCAGTTTTATATCATCATTATCACAAAGAGTCACCAATGAATGTTTTTCGTAGAGATAGACAACTTGTTGAGAAATTTTTGACAGAACTGAATTTTCAAGCAAATGACTATAATAAAATGCGTAGAAATTTAAGTAAGGTTAAAAAGATTTTTCAAACTAATCTTAATGATAAGCAAAAGCAATACGCAGTTCTTTTAAAAGGTCTGTTACACAAGTGTGACTACAGTGCCAGTGCTAATATTCCCTGTGAAAAGAAAAATGATTTTCTTTTGGAGAGCATTGAAGATTGGCGAAGTGGTAAATTTCAGTATAATACTTTACAAGAGTTTTGTATTGCAAATCGTAATGAAAATATTATGGTTACTGCCCCAACGGGAATGGGCAAAACAGAGGCAGGACTTCTATGGTGTGGTGACAACAAATGTTTCTTTGTTTTACCACTAAAAACAGCTATCAACGCAATGTATGGAAGAATTAAAGAACTTGCTAAAGATGTAGAAGCTGAAGATGTATATAAAAGTAGAGTAGCTTTAGTTCACTCAGATATGAAGTCATATTATCTCAAAGATGTCAACGATAAAGATACTGATTATGATTTCAATTATGAAGAATTAAGTAGACAATTTTGTTTGCCTGTAACTGTATGTACACCGGATCAAATATTTGATTTTGTTCTAAAGTATCCGGGATATGAGTATAAATTGGCTATTTCTTCCTACTCAAAATTTATTATTGATGAAATCCAAATGTATTCTCCTGACATTCTTGCAGCTATTATTTATGCTATCAAAATGATACATATTATGGGAGGTAAGGTTGCAGTGTTAACTGCAACTTTGCCACCATTTGTAAAGGAAGAATTGTTAAAAATTTTTGGTGATGATGTTCAGTTAGCTGATTTTTCATCAGAGGGTATTTTACGACATAATGTAAAAGTTTTTGATGATAAATTGAAAACCGATGATGTTATCCAAATTGTTAATGAAACGAATTCAGATACAGTGAAAAAGTACCTAGTTGTGTGCAACACGGTGAAAACAGCTAATAGAATTTACAGGGAACTTTCTGAGAGTAATATTGATGCTGAAATTAATCTTTTTCATGCTAACTTTATTAAGAAAGACAGAATGAAAAAGGAAAAAGAAATAATGGGGGCATCAGAGAAAAAACTTAATGAAATGAACAAACCTGAAATTTGGATTTCTACTTCTGCTGTTGAGGCTAGTCTTGATATTGACTTTGATATTTTGATTACTGAGTTATCTGACCTATTTTCATTATTCCAAAGATTTGGCAGAACTAACCGTAAAGGCAAAAAGGATTTTTCTAATTATAATTGCTATGTGTTTACTGAACTGCAAGATAAGGCTGATAGCTTTATTGATAAGGATATTCATAATCTTTCAAAAGATGCAATCGTAACTGTTGATGGTGTACTTACAGAACAAGAGAAAAATTCTTTAATAGAAAAATATCTTTCTGTTAAAAAAGTGCAAGATACAGATTATTACAAAGATTATTGCAAATTCTTTAAGAACTATGAAGATGAATACGACTACCTAAATAGTTCAAACGATTCTTTGCGTAATATTGACAGAGTGGATGCTATTCCTAAGTGCGTTTATGATGAAAATATTGATATGATTAATGAAAATCTTAAAAAAATCACTTCAAAAGAACCTAAGCCGGATGTTAAAATGAAAGCAACAGAAGAAATTTTAGAACTGACTGTTTCTGTAAATACCTATAGATGCAAGGAATATGAAACTAAAATACCTGTAGATATGAAGTATAGAAGAATACCTGTGATAGATTGTAACTATTCTTTTGACAGTGGTTTAGATTTTGAGTTTATTGAAAAGCCTACTGATGATGAAAGTAAAGAAATAACATTTTATTGAGGTGACTATGACCGAAAATGATGTAACAGGTATGCAGATTTATTACTACTATGTGTGTAAGAGAAAACTATGGTACTTTTCAAATGAATTGACAATGGAAAGTGAAAATGAAAATGTTAAGATAGGAAAAATCATTGATGAAACTACCTACAAAAACAAAAAGAAACATATCCTTATTAATAACACAATTAATATTGATTATATTTCTGAACACAGACTATTGCATGAAGTTAAGAAAAGCAAAAAAGTAGAAGAAGCCGGAATTGCACAACTTAAGTATTATCTGTATTATCTAAAGAAAAGGGGAGTGAAAGACCTAAAGGGAAGAATAGATTTTCCACTTTTAAAACAAAGTATAGATGTTGAATTAACAGATACTGATGAAATGGAGATTGAAAAGGTAGTTAAAGATATTATAAGAATAGTATCTTTAGATTTACCACCAAAATTTGAAAAGTTAAGAATTTGCAAATCATGTGCCTATTATGATTTGTGTTGTATTTGAGGTGCAAAATGCAAGAAAGCTATTATATTTATTCATCAGGAAATTTAATTCAAAAAGATAATACTCTTAGGTTCAAAACCTTTGAAGGTGTAACAAAAGACTTGCCCATAGAAAATATAAAAGAAGTGTATTTGATGAATGAAGTGACAGTTACTTCAAAATTGCTTAGTCTATTTTCTAAGTATGGAGTAACTGCTTATTTCTTTAATCACTATCAGTTCTACATAGGTAGCTTTTGTCCTAAAGAAAGCAAACTGGCAGGTCAGTTGCTTATTCAACAAGCACTGACTTATAGTGATTATAGTAACAGACTTTCTATTGCTCAAGAATTTATTAATTCTGCCTCTTTCAATATATATCGAAATTTACGATACTATAATGGAAGAGGTAAAGATGTTTCTGTTTATATGAGAAATATTGAAAACAATCGAAAGAATATTTCTACTACTAAAACAATAGAAGAACTTATGGGTGTTGAGGGTAATATTAGACAAGAATATTACAAGGCATGGAATGTTATAATTGACCAAAATGTTGAGTTTAATAAGAGAGTCTATCATCCGGCAGATAATATGATTAACAGTCTTATTTCATTTGTCAATACTTTGGTTTATACCAAGACTTTGTCAGAAATTTATAAGACTCAGCTTAACCCAACAATCAGCTTTTTGCACCAACCGGGTACAAGAAGATTTTCTTTAGCACTTGATGTATCTGAGGTGTTTAAGCCACTGATTGCCGACCGTTTAATTTTTTCATTATTAAACAGAAAGCAAATCACAGAGGATAGTTTTGCTAAGGATTTAAATGGACTTCAACTTACAGAAAAAGCATCAAAGACCATAATGGCCGAACTTGATAATAAACTGAAAACAACTATTTTTCATAAAGAACTTAACAAAAATGTTTCTTATCAATTTTTAATTCGCCTTGAATTGTACAAATTGATAAAACACATAATTGGTGAAAAAGAGTATAAAGGTTTTGAAATGTGGTGGTAATACTTGTATGTAATTTTAGTTTATGATATTTTATTTGATGACAAAGGCAGAAAGATACTTCCCAAGGTATTCAAAATTTGCAAGAAATATCTTACTCATATACAAAATTCTGTTTTTGAAGGCAACCTTAGTAAAGCAAATTCTATTGCTATGAAAAAAGAATTGGCACAGTATGTGCGAAAAGATAAGGATTCTGTTATTATGTTCCATACTCGTGAAGAAAGATGGCTCAGTAAAGATTTCTTAGGTATCGAAGAGGATAAAACCTCTAATTTTTTGTAGTTATAAAAATTGTCGACCTGCAATAATTCTAAAATATATGTAGGTTGACAACCATGTTTTTATCAGTGTTTATGGTGATTTTTGAATTTGTCTTTTTAATAATTTGAAAATTTGTACTTAATTTTTAATATATAGACAATTTATACCTTAGTAATTCCCATGAATACTATGCTGTTTTATCAACGGCTATAAATCTATCCAAACTGGATTTTAAAATGTCAAGATTTTCAATCTTTGCAACAAGTTCGCTAGCCTATAAATCTATCCAAACTGGATTTTAAAAGACCTTGAAACACATTTTAAATTTGGAAATTTACATTCTATAAATCTATCCAAACTGGATTTTAAAACAGTCTAGCTTTTCTGCTTTCAGTCCCGGATATTTGCTATAAATCTATCCAAACTGGATTTTAAAATTGATGGTAATAACGGTTACATATTTATGTGGGTAAGCTATAAATCTATCCAAACTGGATTTTAAAATTGAAAAACATTACTATTGCTATTCAGCGTGGTGTTCTATAAATCTATCCAAACTGGATTTTAAAAAGGAATTAACAGAAGTAGAAATACTACATTTTCCACTATAAATCTATCCAAACTGGATTTTAAAACCACAAACCAGCAAAGGCGGTGCTCTAATCTCAATGCTATAAATCTATCCAAACTGGATTTTAAAAGGCTTAACACCTTCACATTTGAGGTTCATAGCCTCTACTATAAATCTATCCAAACTGGATTTTAAAAAAGTTTAGTTATGACTTGTCAAAAGACACCTTATACTATAAATCTATCCAAACTGGATTTTAAAATAATAATCGCATACCTAAGCCATTTTTCAAGGCTACTATAAATCTATCCAAACTGGATTTTAAAAAAAGCAAGATAGAGCCGACAAAAGCGAAACAATGGCTATAAATCTATCCAAACTGGATTTTAAAAGCAGAATTAAATGGTAGTAATCAGAAGAACGCCACTCTATAAATCTATCCAAACTGGATTTTAAAAAAGTATGGACTATTAATTCTATTTAATTGTGCAAAACTATAAATCTATCCAAACTGGATTTTAAAAGTACAAAGTTACTATCTACTATCGTTAAGGCTATACCTATAAATCTATCCAAACTGGATTTTAAAAAAGATAAAAGCTGATGGTCAGGTTGAAATTATCGGCTATAAATCTATCCAAACTGGATTTTAAAAAAATCTAAGGATATTAAAAAACTTTATGATGAAATCCTATAAATCTATCCAAACTGGATTTTAAAAGTTCAGGAACAAAAGTCAAAATCATTCCGAATTGGCTATAAATCTATCCAAACTGGATTTTAAAATTAGGGAATACTTTAGTTAGATATGTTGATAAGCCTCTATAAATCTATCCAAACTGGATTTTAAAATTAGGGAATACTTTAGTTAGATATGTTGATAAGCCTCTATAAATCTATCCAAACTGGATTTTAAAAATCAATAGACGGACACGCAAATTTCGCTGAGAATGCTATAAATCTATCCAAACTGGATTTTAAAATTGTGTAACGAACTAAATGTGTATAGTAAAGAGAGGCTATAAATCTATCCAAACTGGATTTTAAAAAATTTGGCTTGTTTCGCTTCTTCCATATCAATGTAACTATAAATCTATCCAAACTGGATTTTAAAATTAGCCAACTTCACAATAGGTTCATTTGCCTTTGCCTATAAATCTATCCAAACTGGATTTTAAAAATCATTAGTGTACTGTTCATTCTGTACCTGTGGTTCCTATAAATCTATCCAAACTGGATTTTAAAATTGTGTAACGAACTAAATGTGTATAGTAAAGAGAGGCTATAAATCTATCCAAACTGGATTTTAAAAAATTTGGCTTGTTTCGCTTCTTCCATATCAATGTAACTATAAATCTATCCAAACTGGATTTTAAAATTAGCCAACTTCACAATAGGTTCATTTGCCTTTGCCTATAAATCTATCCAAACTGGATTTTAAAAATCATTAGTGTACTGTTCATTCTGTACCTGTGGTTCCTATAAATCTATCCAAACTGGATTTTAAAATTGTGTAACGAACTAAATGTGTATAGTAAAGAGAGGCTATAAATCTATCCAAACTGGATTTTAAATGTGAAAGTACAATTATCAGTATCTACATTATTAAATGCTATAAATCTACCCAAACTGGATTTTAAATAAGAACAACGGAAAGACAATGCACAGGAGCTGGTGCTAGAATATAACCATAGACATGAAATGTTGAACAAGCTATACTTATAGAAAAAGGAGTTCAACATAATGGCTAAAAATCAAAAATCATACACCCCAGAGTTTAAAAAGCAGATAGTTGATCTGCATTGTAAAGCTGGCAAAGGTGTAACTGAATTAAGTAACGAATATGGCATTCCAAAAGGCACAGTCTCTACATGGATTAAAAATCTTGCTCCGGTAATTACCACAGAGGAAGAGACTATTTCTTTAAAGAAATACAAGGCTCTTCAGAAAAAAATGAAAGACCTTGAAATTGAGAATGAAATATTAAAAAAAGCTACTGCCATATTCGCCAAAAATCAATAACTGAATACGTGTCCTTTATTCAAGCTAACTTAGACAAGTATACTGTAAAGCAGATGTGTTCTGCACTTAAATTTCCCAGAAGCACTTACTATGCTGCATTAAATCATATTCCTTCAAAAAGAGAACAGGAATATAAGGAATTCAGCAATGAAGTATTATCAATATATAACGAATTTAAGAAACGTTACGGAGCAATTAAGATCCATAGAGAACTTAATGATAGAAATATCCCTTGCTCAGTAAAACGTGTTCAACGTCATATGAAAAAGCTTGAAATTAAAAGCATTGTTGTTAAAAAGTATCAATACCAAAAGAATCAGGAAATGTTACATTCATTCATCAGGAGGGGTAATCCCTATGATAATGCCTGCATCGAATCCTTCCATTCTGTATTAAAAAAGGAAGAAGTATACACAACTACATATTACACATTTGAGGAGTCTAAATCAGCACTCTTTGAATATATAGAGTCATTCTACAACCGAAAAAGGCGCCATAGTGCTCTTGATTACAAGACACCACAACAGGTTGAAGATGAGGCTCTAGCAGCCTAAGAAATAATTCTCTCGGCATATGTTATGCTGGGAGAAAAGTTCAACTTTTTGTGTCCAAAGTATTGACATAGATCCAGATAACAGCAATATATATTTTCTTGTTCATAGTTAATTGTCCTTTCATAATAAATGGTCAAGGATTACACACTCTCGCCCGGTTTAGTTGTCATTAGCTTATAAAGTTTCGTATTTTTTGGGAACTTGTTTGCAAACGGTATTGCAGTATTTAAGCCATCCAACTGCTGATATTTAAGAATGGCAAGCTGGCACAAATTCTGTCTTGCAACGGTAAGCAACGCTTCGGTATCGTTATCCAGTTGCTTTTTACTATCCACAGTATGAACTAATGTGAGTACAGCGAACATCATTCGCTGATCACGAGTAGTAAGGTCATCAAGAAATTCTTTCATTTCTTTCTTCTGTTGTTCCATATCGTAAGGAATTGTGGCAGAAAAGTTGTTATTTACATTCTGCTTTCTCTGCCAGTTGGTAATATTGGTTTCAACACCGAGAAGTCGGCTCTCAGCTTCTCTTACCGCCTCATCTGTCGGAACGGAAACAATATCAATAGACATCATAAGATTGTGGTTCATATCCGTAAGTTCGGTAATCATATCAACCTTAATATATGAAGTGTATTCTCTGAGGAAAAGCACTCGACCGTAACGGTCGCCTATCTTAAAATAGTCCTTTTCAAACTCCAAAGAATCGGGACAAACATAGTCCTTGAAATCGTGTCCCTTTTTGCGGGTTTCTTTAATATCAAAGTGATATGAAGTTTCCTCTCCGACTTTGTAAAAATCGTGAACGATGCGAAGTCGCTCGTCAGTTTCAAGTTCAACACATTTGCTGCCCAGTCTTGCAAAGTTTGCAATCAAGTCAGCACCCACACGAGCAAAATATGTTCTTGCATCCTCCACACTCTTTTTATTGATAGAGATAGTGACATATTTATCATGAACGGTGGCATTGGCATCGGTAGCCTTATCAAGAAGCATTTTGTTGTATTCTTCTCGATACATATCCAGCTTATCTCCGGCTTCGGGAATAAGTATAGTTTTTTCAAAATCCAAACGGTTTAGCCGTCTGTTGTTGATAGTGAGTTTTGTTGTAGCACCGCTATCCAAAGAGTTAAGCAGTTCGGAATATTCAAGGAACATAGCTTCCTTATCTTCACGACTTGCAACATCATAGTTAATATCCGTAAACTTAAAGGTTTTTGAATATTTATCTCTGCCGACTCTAAAAAAACCGTCATCATAGATAGCGTAAATGGGAATACAATCCTGCGCTCCCTTTGGCACTACAAACTTTTCTTTATCCTGCTTGAACAGGTTTGAAAGTGTTTTAATCATTGTGTTTCATTACCTCCTTTTAGGTATAAAAAAATCGCCACTTAATTAAGTGACGATATAAAAGAATATTAAATTTTATTTCCAATGTCCTTTTGAATTATAGACATTGTTTACTACTTCAATATAGCAGATAAAGGAAGAATGGTTATAGTTATTTGATGTTAAATACCTGTTTTTTATTGCCTTGTATTGCTCTCTGACTAATGCCCATTTCCCGTTACTTTTGATATAATCAGCTTTTTCTTTAAGACGTTTCGAATGAGGAGCTTGATTCCAAAAATACCTATCACAATAAGTAAAGCCTATTTTTTCGTGAATTAAACGATAATAGTTTCCATCAACATCTTCACAAACAATACAAACATCGATTGAAAATTCAGTATCGTTTCCATTTGAAAAATAGCGTTTCTCGGTAGTTAAAGACGAAGTTGAATCTTCACAGTCACCCCAACCATATTTCCTAAGAACTTTATTAAAAGCCTTTCTTACCCATTCTTTGATGTTTCGACAATCTTTCCAGTCATCAATTCTTGTGATTTCAAGGTTATAATCCAAGTCGATGGGTTGATTAGAGTTTTGAAGTATTAGGTTTCTTGCTCCGCTACCTACAAGATAAAACGAAGAACCTATGTCATATTCTTTTTTTAAGGTATGGCAAAGGTCTTGCATTATATCTCCGCAAAGAGAACGCATACGGCTCAGAAATTGTTTGTCATCCACATATTCGTACATAATAACATACTCCTTTCATCCCAAGCCGCCCATTCTGCTTTTGCTAAATCATATTATTATAATCAAATAGTATTTAATTGTCAATCCCTGAAAACTATTTAGTCTTTCTTCATTTCGCGTCTATGGTTATATTCTAGCACCATATTGTAGATAAGTTTGTCTTTCTGCTTATCGTAGCGAGTTTAATCAACCTTAAGAATTTCCATATTAATCCTCATTACATTATTGAAAGTATTAGAAAAGTATAAAAACAAGGAGTGATAGTTTTTGCTATCACTCCTTTTTGATAATAATATATGATTATTTAAATGCTATTCAACAGTGAATTCAAAATTAAAACAATCTACATCAACGGATTTGAAATCATCATAATAAATCTCAGGGTAACATAATAAAGTATCATTAATACGAGAAGTTAGCTTCAGTTTAAATGTACCTTGTCCCCAAATATCAGTTTTAACCTCTGTTTCACCGGTAAATTTTTTAGTTATATTATCGTAATTATCTATGTCAATTATTACAATTTTATATGTATGCCACGCATCACCCTTAAAATTAAAAGTAAAATAATTTCCATATGATACATAGTCAGTATAGTTTTTCACAGAAATGTAATGCCGATTGTCACCATCTTTAATAGGGTTGAAAAGGAATATAACAATAGCTGATATAATTATCAAAATTATAACAACAAATGAAAATGTACTACCAGAGTGTTTTTTCATAATAATCACCTCTTGAGATAATTATATATTAAAAGAAATCGGTTGTAATTAATTTTTCAAAAAAATATTGTAATCCAAAGAGATAAGTTCCATTTTGGGGACAGCTAATGTGGTATTATATAAATGGTGAATGCCTAAATTGCCAAAGTGAAGTTCGGATTTTTGAGGAAAAAAACGAGAAATACCAC
>OBHX01000025.1_pt1 | contig 134498 bp, 139 predicted proteins | sample 1519331 | NCBI WGS metagenome assembly OBHX01 (sample SAMEA2602897, study PRJEB22501) | metagenome
GAAAGCGCCGTATACCGAACGGTACGTACGGTGCTGTGAGAGGACGGCGGTTAGCCACCGCCTCCTACTCGATTATAAGTATTTACATATATTATACAAAATGATATAATAATAAAAAATCAAAGCAAAGGAGAAGAATCATGAGTAACCGACTGGTAAAAACGAAAACAACAATGGTGCCAAATCAGGGAATGGAAGATAAGGAAACACTCATTCAGGAAATACTGGAGAAAGTCGATCAGGGCAGAACAACAGCGATGTTTCTGGCATTTGGTGCAACTTTAAAGGAGAAGCTGGGAGTAAGTGAGGAAATGCTATTTGAGATTTTCGAAGGAGTGGACCAGCTCATGGGGACCTATAACACGATGTCATCCATAAAAGAATTCCGCAAATTTGTAGCAGACACATACCAGTTTGATGTCGCTTATGATGCAAATGATGTTCTGAAACCGGAATAAGAGAAGAAGGAAAATCCCATGCGTGTGAATAAGTCTTTTTGTGTCCATTCTTTGTGGGTGGCATCGATTATATTCTTTATATTGCGAATCATGTATGTGATTGAGATTCAGTTGTCGGAAGCAATGTTTCTGTTATTCTTCAAAATTTTGCTGATGTGGAGCGCAGTTGTTTTGGTAATCGAATTGCAGCCACAAAGATCCAATAGGCTGGAACAGTTCCAGTTTTGTGATAGTGCGAGTGAGTCGGATCCCATTCCTGAAACAATGTATATTCGTTCCAGGCATACATTTGACAGGGAAGAGCGATATATCGTTGACTTAAGCGGAAATATCTATTATCAGATTAAGACTCAACGATCCATCCGCAACATGAATCAGATACGAGTACTTGATGTATATCGCGGTTGCGAGGAAAAGATCGGGACCGTTTTAATTTTTGCCGTATTCCTGGCTGGAGCCGCAATTGTATGTATTATTCAAGGGATCCGCAAAATAAGATGAGGTGTTTTTACTAAATCGAAAAAAATATTGGAGGAAATATATGGAAGAAAATAGAACATGGGAAGCAGATAACTACTGGATTGAATTATTGAAAAAATACAACCGATCAAAGCTCGAAGAATTAAGGAAGGAAAAAGCAGAAAAAAATGGAGCGATTGTACTGGATCCTACGGATACAAGCACTCCCGCCAGACTTTATGAAAATATTTCTTCAACGGAAATCCTGGAACAGCAATCAACCCTAGAGCGTCAGATCACATCAATGGCAGATATGCTGGTACTTTTGGATCGTGAGAATCCTGATTTTATAGGTGAAATAATTTCTTGCGAAAAAGGAGAGAAAATAAGGAAGGAGCAGGAGAATCATTCCCTTTCCGATGTACACGAAAGAATACTCCTCTCAATCCCAAAAACATTCCGCTATATCAATCTGCAGACAGCCTTGATCTTGGCAATGGAAGATACGGAAACACAGGGAAAAGTGGATAAGGAAGCGCGTAAGCGGTATTCCTGGTATTTTTCAAATCCGAATAAAATTGTAAAACGCTATATATCAAGCATCAATCGAGAACTTGGAAAAGATGGTCATTTTCGTCCGGCTATTTATGGAGAGAACTGGAAGGACAATTCAGCGCTTAAGGATACAATCATAGTGCAATATATCATGGGTTGGCACAGGAAAATGGTAGAGGGATCCAAAGACTATGGTTTTCTTATTCAGATGAAATGGATTCAGTTCAGAAACATCCTTGTGGATAGAGAGACTGTAAATAGTCTGGATAAATTGGCAATTCAGCTTGGCTATGATGAAACTAAAAAGCTTGTCGCAAGTAAGGTATTTGCTAAATATGCAACCCGCTGTATGGAAACAGCTGCAACATGGCTGGATGATCAAGTTGAAAAATGGGAAGTTTTTTCTTTTCGGGATGAGGAAAAGGTAGATTACCGTGCATTTGAATATGTCCAGTCGATCTTCGATGACATTTTATTCATGGCACAAAATCCAAATGATAATAGCACCCTGTATGATAAGACAAATTTTGTCCCATTGGAGTGCAGCCCTCTGGGGATTGCATTTGATCTCATAAATGGTATCAAGTGGTATCCAAAATTCGGTCACGAGGAAGAGAAGAAAAAACTTTTTTATGAAGCAGCACTCAATTGTTCAGCAGCATGCGCAGCAATCGAGTTTGAAGGAGCGGATATTGATGATTTATCTGCCACCAACCTCATCCGACTGTCGAAACTGACCGACCCACAATGGTTTATCATAAATCTCTTTTATTCCTACGTTATAAACCAGATCGCGTGGGAGTACCGGGAAAAGGACCTGGATGCGAATTATTTATTGAATAAGGAATATGAAAGCTTATTAGCCAGAGCAAGAGAAGAGTCCATGGAAACGATTCAGAACTTGAAAGAACAAGTGGAAGATCAAAGACAGAAAATTGAGCAGCTTCAAAGCACGATTCGCTGGAAAAATGACAGAGAAAAAGAAACGGATCAGCTTGTGGCGGGCAAAACGGATAATCTCAATGACCAGATTCGTATTTTGGAAAAGAAACTCAGCAAAATGCAGGATGTGCTCCTGGAAAAGGATGCACTCATCGAAGAGCAAAAAGCACAGTTGACTGATTATGAGGAAATACTGAAATATAAGGAGGATGAGGGACAGGCGGAAAATGAGGAATGTAGCCTGGATGAATTGAAAAAGCAGGTGATTTTATTCGTTGGAGGACATGAGGATCTGCTTACCGAATTGAGGAAAGAGTTGCCACTGTGTAAATTTCTGTCAAAAAGTACAGAACCCATGCCGGACATGAGTAAAATCGACCGGGTGGTTGTCTTTTATAAATTTGCAAACCATACTACATTTAATAAAATCATGGCAAGCGTAAGAAAAATCCAGATTCCGGTTCAGTATATTGATCGGAAAAATTATAGCCAGGTGTTAGAGCAGCTGAGAAGAAATACGATAAGCTAAGTGTTTTCTCGTAATATATGTATTTACATATATTACACAAATGATATAATAAAAATTGAAAGAGAGGTGCAGAACGCAGAGGGTTTATCATCTGCAAAAGAACATGGTAAAATTTGATAAATTATGGAAAAAACTAGATGAAATGGGATTACAGAAACGAGATTTGTACCACGCCACGACACAAATCGCAGTGGCGAAAATGGCGAAAAATGAGCATGTAAGTTTGGGGACCATCGAAAATCTCTGCAAATTTCTGGAATGTACACCAAATGACATCATGGAAATCGATATGAGCGATATGACGTTTTCTTCAAAGAAAAAGGGATCCAGATTTAAAGACAAGGAAATCATTCCAGTCCGGATCATGAAAGAAAAAGGGTTACTGATCAAAGTGGATGGCGGAGGAAAGCCGGTAGAGAATAGTTCGGGGGAACTGAAAAAGCTCAAGAGCACATATCGGAAAATGAAATAGACGAAGCAGGTTTCGACAAGCAAGGAAGGAGCCGATCCTCAGAGGGCTGGGATGTACAATATAAAGTCCATATATGATATGGCAAAAAGAGAAGTGGAGGAAAAAGCGCAGCGTGAAAACAGGGCGTGAACAGGTACGAAAAAATAAAAGAAAAACATCCGTCAAGCCTGGGAAAAAACAGGCAGTGTATGATCTTCCTCAGAAATGCCCCTATTGTGGAGGAAAAATGCTGATCCATTATCCGGGACAGAAAAATGGGAAAACGGAGAAGGGCGATCATGCAAAGCAACAAATCAAGCCGGTTATGGTCTGTGAAAACAATACCTGCACCTGTTATTTGAATTTGAAAACTGATTGGACTGGAAAGCTGTTGCCCGTTGGAATCCCGGCAGATGAAAATCTGCGGATTTTACGAACAGAAGCTCATCATTATCTGAACTATTTTATGCAGGCTGCAGGTATGGATTATAAAGCAGCATATCAAACGGTTTCAGATATTACCGGACTTCCAGTCTCAATGTGCCATATATCCATGATGGACGAGGTACAGTGCCGGAGACTTACTGCTGAAATACTAAAGTATATTGTCCGTATGGGACAGATAAACCCGCAAAAGCTGAGGAAAACGGGAAATCTGACCGCCTTTCACTCATATAAAGGGTATACTTTTTCAAATGCAGAGGCTCAAAATATGGTGAAGGAAATCAATGAGATTGCAAACGGATGATAGGCAAAAGAATACGAAGGGAGTGAGAGAAGGAATGAGCGAGCATAATACCGAAGAGCCGGAAATGATAGTTATCGACATAGAAGAAATCAAAAATAAGCTTCTGGAGGCTGGTCGGAGTCTGATTGAGGATGATGAGAATGAGAATTCATTCGTTGATGTTGAACGATTCCTGGATCCTTATGATGATGATATCGATAGCAGAACGGAGATACAGCGCGCAGAGGATGAGAGAAAGGACTTTGACAGCCGTTTCCCTAGATGCGAAGAACTGGTAAAGGTGTACAATAATAGAGTAGAAAGCCTGGAAAAGAAACAAAAACTTCAAGATCAAAAGCTTGTAAAATGGCTGGTCCCACTCACCGTTCTGATTATCTTTGGGTTTCAAATATACCTTGAAAAATATGGAACGGGGAACATGGAGAAAGATCTGATCGTTTCTTTTTTCTGGATTCCAGTAGTGGCATTTTTGGCACTTGTATTTGTGTTCTTGGGATCTGATAGTGAAAAAAAAGAACAAACGGATTATAAATGGTTGATGGAGAAGATATTTCCGATCATTTATGAAAAATATATTCGAAAGAAGCTTCCGAGCATAGAGTTCCAAAAAAATATTGCAAGCCTATTTCCGAACGGAAAAAAAGCGGATTATGGATTCGGGATTGAAAACCGTGTGATCGAACTGTATGAAATGGAGATTACAGCAATAGACCGGCTTTCTTCAAAAAAAGGAAAAGAATATTTGTCCTTTAAAGGAGTCTGCATTTACAATAAACTAAACGGAAAATATCAATTGATTTCCGGGATGTCGATCCTGCCTCCGTTTGTGAAGGGACAAATATTGGAAAGCTCTGATTTCTGGACATACTACATTATTACAGAGAATGCAAAAAAAAGGGTTTTGTAAAGCAAAAACGGAGGACAAAAGAGAATGAGGCAGTTAGAAAAATTCAAAGAAAGGCTTGCGGCACTGGATGATCCGATGGAAGCTGCATTATATATTGATAAAATGCGGGAAGCTGCCGGCTATTTTTGCAAAGAGCGTTATCTGGATGAGGTGATCCTGGAAAGTGACGGACAGTTTCAGGACATTTCGACATACGGAGTCAAACGATATCTCGAATCAGAGATCGATAAGTGGGAGGGAGTAGAATAAAATCGTAGTATAACAATCAGAAAAAGGACGCTTGATTTCTCAAACGCCCTAGTGTATAATCTACTTAGAAAGTGAATCGGATGTGAGTCCGATTTGCCCTCAGTAAAATGATTATCTAAAGAGTAAGCATCCTAAACTTTGGGCGGTTGGGGATGCTTATTTCTTTTTATCAAAGTGATTGTCTATGTAAGACAGAGCCGCAAAAATTACTAACAACAAAGTAAGAACTTCCATTGTGTTCATAGGGCATCACCCTCCTTCGTAAGACTAGAGGGCATCTGATAATCGGAAAATCACATCCTGCTTTCCTTTCGATGATACATACCCAGTATACCATAAATGGAACACTCGTTCAAATGATAATGAAATTTGTAAAAAATTATCGCAAAGTATTATAAAAAGGACGCTTGATTTCTCAAACGCCCTAGTGTATAATCTAATCAGAAAGTGAATCGGATGTAAGTCCGATTTGCCCTCAGTAAAAATAACTTAAAAGAAATTAAGCATCCTTAACTTTGCGAGGGTAGGGGATGCTTATTTCTTTTTATCAAAATGATTGTCTAAGTAAGACAGCGCCGCAAAAATGACCAACAACAAAGTCAAGACTTCCATTGTGTCCATAGGGCATCACCCTCCTTCGTAAGACTAGAGGGCATCTGATAATCGGAAAATCACATCCTGCTTTCCTTTTGATTGATACATACCCAGTATACCATAAACAGAACACTTGTTCAACGAAAACAAGATTTGAGAAGGGATTTCCTTGTATTCTTGTTCCACTTCAAGTATAATATAGGTAGGAACTCAGCAGCAGGACAAAGGAAGGGACAATTATGAGTGCATTACCGATTGAGGATATGAGCAACGCATATATCGAGCATTCGATGGTAATAAATAACTTTGTGATCGAAATAGGAAGCCAGATTAAAGACAGCTTGTGCCGTGTATTTGGCGATGGTGTTCAGTACCAGTGGAGCGAAAATAATAATAAAGTTGTGATTCCAGATGCATCCATTAACTGCAATATCAGAGATCGAAAAAACGTATCATTCACCGGAATCCCTCGCTTTGTGATGGAAGTCGTTTCTGATGCGACAGAAAAATATGACCGTGGAGAGAAAATGGACATCTACTGTAAAGTGGGTGTATCGGAATACTGGATCGTAGACTGGCGGAAGAAATCAGTTGAGATTTATATGTTTGACTTCAAGGAAGATGGAACACCATATCCATATCTGTTCAAAACGGTGACAGAGCAGAATAAGGACGAACTCAGCCTTGTCATGTTTCCGAATTTTGAAGCCAGCTATGACCGCTTATTTGATTTTGCATGATGGAGAGGTGATAGGATGCCAATGGTAGTGCATGATATTATTATTTCTTTTGCTAATGGAGTAAAAAAGATTCTTGGTGATGATTTGAAAAAGATAATTCTATATGGATCTTATGCTCGTGGAGATTATTCGGAAAACTCAGACATTGACATTATGGTCTTGACGACCTTGACAGACAGCGAAATCGAACGGGTGGAGTCGAAAATCTATAATCTTGCTTTTGACTTTCTGATGGATTACGGTGTGGACATCAGCGTAGTTATAAAGAATGAAAATCAGTTTAACTATTGGCTTGGAGCATTGCCGTTTTATGATAATGTCCAGAGGGAAGGAATGGTTTTAAATGGATAATCGACAGGAAGAATTAAGTCAATATAGAATACAGGAAGCAAAAGAGAGCTTAAAAGTTGCTGAACATTGTTTGAGAGAAGGATGGTATAAAGACTCTATTAACCGTTCATATTATGCCGCGTTTTATGCGATAAAGGCAGTATTGGCATTAGGAACGATAGATTTTAAACGCCATAAAGATGTTGTCGCATATTTCAACAAAGAGTATGTGGCAAGGAATGTATTTCCGAGAGAACTTGGTCGCAGATTAGGCATGTTAAAACAATTAAGAGAAAAAAGTGACTACGATGATTTCTATATTGCATCCAAAGAACAAGCGGATGAACAATACCATACAGCGGAATATATAATTGCTAATGTTGATAATTATCTTGACCTTCAAGGAAAATAGCTGTGATAAAGAAAATTTACACAATTCAAGATATATATGCTCTTCCAGACGGTCAGAGAGCGGAGCTGATTGACGGGAACATCTATATGATGGCACCGCCGACCACAAGACATCAGTTACTTGCATTTTCACTTGCCCGTAAGATTGCAGACTACCTTGATAGGAATAAGGGGAAATGCCAGGTCTTACTTGCACCGTTCGCAGTCTTTCTAAACGAAGAAAAGAACTATGTCGAGCCGGATATTTCTGTAATCTGTGACCCAGACAAGATAGATGATGATGGATGTCATGGCGCACCAGATTGGATCATTGAGATTGTGTCTCCGGGATCACGCCGCATGGACTACATGATTAAGCTGTTCAAGTATCGTTCTGCAGGTGTGAAAGAGTATTGGATTGTTGATCCAGAAAAGAATCGCGTGATCGTATACAACTTCATCAATGATACGATGATGGAATACTCCTTCGGTGAACCGGTAAAAGCCGGAATATATGATGAGCTAGAAATTGCAGTGGAATAAATTTATGTATAATTTTTAACATGGCTCGCCAATTCATCCCGCAACCTCTATAGGCGGCGGGATGAATTGGCTTCTGCTCTAGCTCAACAGATTAGATAAGCTCTTTGCTGGGAGAAGAACAGAAATAAATATATATGTAAATAGTGATATTATAAATAATAATATTTTTGCCTCACATCTATGGACAAAAATTTCCGGCTATGTTATAATTTGCTTACCAACAATAAATTATGTTTATGTGACTTCCATTTTTTCGGAAAATGATAAGTTAGGATTTGCGACCTTAAATTATCATTTGAGGAGAAAATAGTATGAAGAATAAAAAACATAAGTTTATGCGTGTAGCGTCCCTTGCGCTCGCTGCAAGTCTTTCCTTCTCTACGATGACTGCGCTTGCAGACTGGAAGCAGGAGGGAAACACCTGGAAGTATCAGAATAATGATGGCAAATATGCGACTTCGACATGGCAGTGGATCAATGGAAAAAGTTACTGTTTTGATTCCAATGGAAATATGTATGCCAATACCACAACTCCGGACGGGTATACGGTAAACGCAGATGGCGCATGGACTATAAACGGTGTTGTACAGACAAAGGCTGAAACAACAAATAATAATGATCAGTATCCATTGGCGTATTTAAAGGACTGGTTTGCTTTTACAAGTAATGGTACCTTAGCAACGAGATGGTCCAGAAATTATCTAAGTGAACAACATCCAGAGCTTGAAAAAGCAAGAAATGAAAAATATGGATATGTCGGAACGGTTGATTATACAATGACTAAAGCTGCTGAGGAACACAACATTCTTTATGCAGATGTCGCAAATACAAGCAGAGAGCCGCTTTATGCAGTTGCACGACTTGCAGGAGTTCAAATGCCGGGATATCATGCAATTGAGAATTCTGCGGAAACTTTAGCATTAGAAAAAGAAATCAAAGATTTTCTTAACAGCTTTGACTGGAAGAATGCATCGGATTACGAAAAAGCGGTACACATTGCACGACGTGTCAACAAAGCTGAATATGATAATTCAACAAATTCATGTAGCCTTGCATATGGCTGTCTAGTCGAAGGAAAAGCGGTATGCGATGGATTTGTAAATGCAGCTTGTTTATTAGGTTGGTGCGTAAACTTACAAGCTACAAGTGTGACATCTTTAGCTGCCAATCATTCATATACAGCATATTGTATCAATGGTGTTTGGGTAAGCCATGAGGCAACGTCACATGAAGAGTCATTTCATATAGTAGATCCACAAGAAGATATTTATATGATCGGCTCCTATAAAAAATACGGTTTACTTGCTGATTACTGTGACCGAACTGGATATACGGTTCCGAGCAACGATGTGATCTTATCAAAGCTTGCAGGGCACGCAAGAGTCGTTGATAACTTAGGACGAATCAGAGTGGATTTTAATTAGGATTATTTGGATCCCGGTTATTTAGAAGAATAACCGGGGTCTATTTTTTACCCCAAAATGACAATAATCACATAGAAATTATGCAAATATTGACATTTTTGGGCGTGTGAAGTAGAATAAAAAAGGGAAAGAACCGTCTGAAAAGAGCGGTTCTTCGCCAATAAAAAAGGGAAGGAGAAGGATAGTATGAAGCTGAAAAAAGGGGCAGCCAGAGCACTGGTTACAGCCTTAACCCTCAGCATCATCAGTCCGCAATCCGCAGTCGCTGCGACCTGGTATAAAGATTCAGCGACAGGCTATTGGTATCATCAGAACGATACTGGAAGGAATACGACCGGCTGGCTCTATGATACGGATGGCAAATGGTACTACTTATCACAGACCGGGAAGATGCTTTCCAACGAATGGCATCAGGATCCGGACGGCAGATGGTATTACCTGGGACCGTCTGGTGCCATGCTCACAAATGCATGGCATAAGAATCCAGATGGCAGATGGTACTATCTCACAGGGAACGGTGCGATGCTCGCAAATGCATGGCATCAGGATCCGGATGGAAGATGGTTCTATGTAGATGGAACAGGAAGTATGCTTACTGGCGCAGGAGCAATCACTCCGGACGGGTATACGCTAAAGGAAGATGGAAGCTGGGATACTTCAATCCCGAAAAAATCATCAACATCAACAACCCGTTCAAGCCGCAGTAGCAGCGGTGTAGGTGGTGGCGGAGGAGGAAGCTTTTCTGGAGGCGGTTCAAGCTCCGGAGGATCTGGTAGCTCTTCTGGGGGATCCGGCACAACAACGAATCCTTCGACTCCGGACCAGAAACCGGATAGTAAGCCAACTACACCAGATGATAAGAAAGACAACAGCGGAAACAGCGGAACAACAGAAAAACCGGATATGCCGGATCAGCCGTCAGATGCAAAGACCTATCTTACCTATAAGATCCAGTACGTGGATGTAGATAAGAAAATTGTTCTTTCCGAGACAACGGGAAATGCATTGGCAGGAGATACGGTTGAGATCAAACATATTGCAATCGAAGGGTATACCCTCTGTGAAAACCAGCCAGACAAGATGACGGTGAATACAGAGAACCAGATGATTACAATCTATTACTCAGCCATTCCAGTTGCTTCGTCTAGCGATGCAAAGGAAGTAAGCTGGGAGATCCGGTTTGTTGATGCTGAGACACATGCAAAAGAGTTGGCACCACGCAGAAACGGAAAAATCGTGGAGGGTGGAACCCTGAATGTCAATTTCATGGAACGTATCGTTGATGGAAAAGATATTTGGGAGTCGGTAGAAAAACCAGTTCTGACAATCGATGTACATGGTCCTGGACCAAAGATCTATTACATTGAGTATGAAAAGACTGGGGAGTTAGAAGAACCGGAAGATCCGGAGAAAGAAGCAAAGGATAAACTCGATTCCTGGTATCAGAAAGCCAAAGAATACGAGGCTGCCTTTACAGGTGAGAAGGAGGAAAATATTCCGAATTTCCGCTTCGATGTGGCAGACCAGGGAGAGAATGATACAAGACTTGTTTCTGCGATCGCGAGCATTGATGATACGGAAGAGCACACGATTTACTTGATCGGTAAAAATTTCAAACCGAATGGTACTGCAATCCCGAATCATTATGACGGGGTCCTTTACAGTAATCTTGAAGAAGATACCGTCACCTATAATGGAGATACCTATTATCTCGCAAGATTTTCCATTACACGCAGTTATGTCACAGAAAACTGTGAGCATAGATGGGTGATTGATAAGGATCATCCGGGCGGATGTCTATCCAGAGGCAGACAGGAGTGGATCTGCGACAAGTGCGGAGAAACCATGGAGACTTATACTGCTGCCCTTGGACACATTGATGAGGATGGAGATTCCGTCTGCGATCGATGCGGAGTAAGAGCATTCGACCAGAAAGTAGGAGACACATTAAAGACCACCATCACGCTGAATGATGGAACAACAAAGGAATTAACCTACACCTGCATTGACGAGGATTACCAGGGAGGAATGCTTTACATTTCCAATGAGTCCTTAAGCGTATCCGAGTTTGGCGGATATGGATCGTTTAATTATAATGATTCCAATGTGCAGGATTACTTCCAGTTTGGATTTGCAAATGCAAGTGCATTTAGTACGGATGTTCTTCTTCCGATTGAAAGGACAGACGGAATGACACAGGACTTTGCAATGCTCTTAACCGAGGATGAAGCAATGCAGTATACAAGCGTCATCCCAAAAACAGGAGCTTATCTGGTAAGAGTTCCAGGAGAAAGCAAAGTCATGGGAGTAGCAAGTGATGGCAGCATCAATGAAGTGACGAATCCAGATGCAGATGTGTATGGAGTGCGTCCGGCAATCATTCTTGCAAAACCAGATACGAATGTACCGAGCAGTGTTCATTGGAACATCGGAGACATGCAAGCCCGCGAGATCGATGGTGTGACCTATATGTTCAAGTGCATCGACCAGAACTATGTAGACAGAACCCAGAACCACAGGAAAGCAGCACTGTTCCTTTGTGACAGCATTATCGCCTCCAACACTGGTTCCCATTATGATTATGAGAAACAGCCGGATGGTTCTTATGATTATGTTTACAAGCCTGGTCCGATCACGAACTTTGGTGACAACAACGATTATAAATATTCCAAGATCCATAAGTGGCTGAGTGAAAACACAAACACGTATAACATGGAGCCGATCAGCATTGGTGTTGATTATGCGTACATGGGTGCAACCGAAAAACTTCGGTATGAGGATCTGGATGATAATTCAGTGAAAGCCTCCTATATCGGAAGCCAGAAACTGACAAGCTACATATTCTCCCTATCCGTGGATGAAGCCTTAAAGTATAAGCAATATCTTTGGGACTTTGGTGATGATCAGTATGGAGCAAACACAAAGGCATACTGGTTACGGACTCCGATGGGAGTAGCGGGAGCATATAAGGAAACCAATCAGGTATATGTAGTAGATATCGTGAATGGAAATATCCATCCACAAACCATTAAGCCTGTAACGGCATCAGACGATGATGAAGTTTTGGGAACCAGCACCGTTGGTGTGAGACCTGCGTACTGTATGCCGCAAATGTAATATATAAACAGGAATGAATCTTTAGGGAGGTATAAGATGAGAAAAGCACCGCTCAGTCGAAACCGGCTGAAAAAGATGAAGCGCCATCTCGTATCTGCTCTGGCTGTAGCTATGGTAGCGCAGAACCTTCTGGTATCTACGGCAGCGATCGCAGAGACACCGGAAACAAATGCGAAAGTAGAAAGCAGCACAGGAAATGCAGAAAATGCTGAAGGAGAGAACACCCAGAATGTCGAAAAGACAGAAGAGGGGAAGGAAACTCCGATCGCAGAAGCTGCCAAAGAAGCAGATACAGAGAAAAAGGCTGTTGTGATTAAAGAAAAGGCAACGGCAAGCAATCCGGCTCCAGCAGAGACAGAAAACAAAGACACGAAGCCAGGCACAAATGCTGCCGTGACTGAAGATATTTTTGATTCCATGCCGGAAATCGGAACCGATGAATTCACGACATGGTTCTTTGCACACAAGGACAGTGCAGATCTTTGGAACTGGGTTATGAAGTTTGTTGAGGCAGACGATGAAAATCCAGATGAGGATGCTGCAGCATTCCTTTCCTGGTTCTCCGAGCATGAGGAAGCAGTCCTTAAGGCATATGAGGAAACAGATCCATATGGAATTGCATTATTAAGCAATTCTACTGGAGACCTCTGGACGAACTGGAATGGAAATACTACATGGAGCGGAGACGGTACCGAGTCTGCACCGTATGAGATTTCCAGCCTTGCAGACCTTATGGGACTTTCCGAAATGGTCGCTGCGGGAAACAGCTTTGATGGAAAATATTTCCGTCTGACACAGTCCATTGATCTCGGAAACATCAATATCAACAACGGCAACTGGAACCCGATCGGATGGTATCAGAACAAATCCGATTTATCCGGCGCAGTAAAGAACAAGTTCAAAGGTAACTTTGATGGCGAGGGAAATACAATCTCCGGATTAAAGATCAATGAAACATCCAACCACTTAAGCAACATTGGACTTTTCGGCGCTGTCGAGGGTGGATCCATCAAAAACCTCAACATTGAGGCTGGAGATGGAATCAATGGTACGGATGCAGTTGGTGTTCTTGCCGGAAGCGTTGAGGGCGATACCTATATCTATAACGTAACGGTAGATGGCGCAACCTTATCCGGTTCTGGTGATGTCGGCGGATTAGTCGGAAAAATTGTTGGAAAATCCAGTAGCTATAAAGGAACCGTCACGATCGAGAACTGTAAAGCAGATGGTGTTCGGATTCAGTCCACAGGAAAGAACGCATACGCAGGCGGTATCGCCGGAAATGCACAGAACGTCAACTTTGTCGATGTGGAAGTCCATACTTACGATGGTAATGCAGACAGAATCCAGGGACAGGGCTACGTTGGCGGTGTTGCCGGAAGACTGAACAAAGGAAGCATCTACAACTCCTATGTGGATGGAACCATCGGAGGAAACGGATCGGTTGCAATCGGTGGTATCGTTGGTGAGTATAATGGCGGAAACATCATCCTTGCAAGATTCAATGGCGAGATTGCAAGATCCAACAACGGCACCCTTGCACATGAAGGAACCTTCATCGGAACCAGACCAAACAGCACAAGCTTAAGCTATGGAATCGGAAAGAATAATACTATTTCCTATCTGTTTGCGAAGGACGCTTCTGCTGCCAAGAAGGTATGCGGTTCCAACATTGATTCTGATAATGCATTCACAACGGATGCACATATCGGATACTTCACAAACAATGAGCGCAATTATCATCTTGTAGCCGGATCTGTTGATAAAGAGATCACAGACAAATATTTCTACGAGGAACTGGAAGATGCAGTCAAGAATATCGTAACCGTAAAAGTCGGTAACGAATTCGCTTCCGGAAAATATGCAGATGGATGTGACTTCTCCATCGATCACTTTGCTCCGAATGGACAGGGCGCACCGATCAGAGGATATCTGGTATCGATTCCTAGAATTGACACCATGAATGCAAACGGAACCTATGATACAGACGTGGCTACGCTGACTGCAATCGGACAGACCACAAACTCTTATTATCGTACCATCGATAAAGACAATCCTTCGGCAGTCGCAGCGGGCGATACCATCACTGTAGCGACAGCACCGAAGAATAAAGATGGCAATCGTTATCAGATGGTAGCGGACGAGAATGAAGCAGGAAATGTAAAACCGCCGACCTATACGGACGAAGATGGTGATCCTGTAAAGATGGCATATGTCAACGGTGGAGCCTATACCTTTGATATGCCGGAATGCGATACGGAATTGAATGTCGAGTACATCAAAGTTACGACAGCACTTGCCATGACTCCAACCGAGACCACACTCAAGGTGAAGCAGACAAGAAGCGGCGATCGTAAGAACCCGCAGATCGTGACAGAAGTTCTCGATGAGAACAATCGCCAGATCGCAAAGTATATCGGGGACCAGGTAGCGGTATCTCCGACTCCGATCACAATCCATGCCGAGCATAACGGCGAGGGCAGTACCAACGATAAGACTGTGAAGTGGTCTGTTGATAACGATGATCTCTTAACACTTACCAATGTGGACACCACAACCTACACGGATAAGGACGCATACATCATGCCGAATCTGTCTTCCAACTTCATCCAGTCCACGCTCAACCGTCTCGTACAGGCGCAGGTTGACAGTGGATATGCAGAAGCGATCGACAACACGGTTTACAGCGATGTTGCAGTCGTAACCGCAACGACCAATCCGAACACCAGTGTCAATAACATTCCGGTCGTTGGAAATACCCGTGTGAACGTGGAATTCCAGATCGATGATCAGACCACCAGAAGAGTTGAAGGATTAAGCTTAAACTACAGCGATGTTGTTTATACCGTTACCAGAACACTCACTGGAGACAGAACCAATCCGACTGAGACTTACACCTGCACTCAGCCGACCGTTCTTGCAGCGACTTTAAATCCGGTACAGCCGTTCTGGAAGAACGTAAGCTGGAAAGACGAGGGAAGCGGCTCCATCATCACCTTAACACCGAATGGAACCAACAATGAAAACTGTTCCATCGGAATTCGTTATGATGAAAACGGCACAGCAAATCCGGCGTGGATCCAGAATGTCATCAATGCAGACAATCAGAAACATGCAGATGATCCGTATGCATTAAGAAACGGAAAAGCAACGAATACCGAAGTTGTCACTGCAACTTCCGAGGACCAGACTCACGGCGTTGTGAATGCGAAGTGCAATGTCACCATCAACTTTGTAACAGTTGATCAGACTGTTGTTCACCCGGAATCCGTAAAGATGTCCAAAGAGAGCGTGAACTACAACCTTTCCATCACAAAGAAGGGTGATATCAACTCCGAGAATGCATCCTACGATGGCTTTACAGCAACAGATCTTGACTGCACCGTACTTCCGGACCTCGCAAACGATGACGATCATAAGCCATACGATCGTTCCGTTACATGGTCCGTATCCGATCCGGACGTTCTTACCATCGATCAGACTGGAAAGATCACTCCGAATCCGAACGCAGAATGGATCAAGACAGCACAGAAGGTAGCTCCATACAGTGCAACAAAGACCGTATCTGTTTATGCGACTACAAAAGATGGCGGCAAGGTCGGTGAGACGAAGGTAACCTTAAATTACACAACGAAGTGTGTAAATCTCGATAAGGACACCTATACATACAACCTCACCTTAAAGAAGACCGGACGCACCAGTTCTCCGACTCTTACCTGGGAAGGACAGGATGCGGTGAAGTTAAATGCATCCACCTATCCGGACAAGCAGAACATCTCCTTTGCAACCAGCAATAAGGACATCATTACAGTCGCAGAAGACGGCACGATCGCACCGGTTCTTGATGCAACCAAGACCTGGATGCAGCCGGCAATGAAGAATCCGTATACCGCAACAGCGACAGTCAATGTCAGCGTGACAGACGGCAAAAGCACGGATGTTTGTGTTGTTACCGTAAACCTTAAAGTTATCGACAACGCCTACTCCGGAAGCAGCAGTAGCAGCGGTGGAGGCGGCGGTGGCGGCGGAAGCAGCCACTCCTACACAAAGAAAGTTACAAGTGTAGTCAGCGGTGCTCCGGCTGGATCCGTAACGGGAACGTGGACCAAAGCTGAAAACGGAAAGTGGTTATTTGCAAGCGTGTCCAAACAATATATCAATGAATGGGCTTACATCTACAATCCGTATGCAGCAAACGGTCAGCCGAATGTTTCCTGGTTCCGCTTTGATGGCAAGGGATATATGGTAACTGGATGGTTCAATGATAACGGAACGTGGTACTACCTGAACCCGTCAAGCGATGGAACTCAGGGCAGAATGCTGACCGGATGGGTTCTGGTCAACCATAAATATTACTACTTATCACAGACCTCATCCACAAAACAGCCGGTAGGATCTCTTCTTACGAGCACCACAACACCAGATGGATATACCGTAAATGCAAACGGTGAGTGGACCGTAAATGGAGTTGTACAGTACCGTTAGGAATCAAATAAGAGTGGAAATGATTTTTCTATGAATCTTTTCCAGGGAGAGGCAGGTTCAACGCCTGCCTCTCTTGTTAAAGGCTATCCGCAAAAACGTGGAATTCCCGAACGGAAATAGCCATCACGTATTTGATTAACATAGGAGGTAACCGATGAAAAAGCATAATAAAGGGGCTTTGAAGCGGGCAACGGCGATCTTTTTGGCATCCATTACCATGAGTTCGTCTATTATCCCGTATCTTCCATCAAACCTCTTGACAGCCTATGCGTTTAAGATTAACTTTACGAACTCCGGCGTTGCGGGGCATCCGTATTTAAGTGGTACGGTTGATGGAGAGACAACACCGACCAACCTTCTCTGCTTAAATGAAGGTGCATCATGCCATAAGGATTACGATTACAAGAAGACGGATGTTAATGTCAGCTATTCGGAAGGAGATCTCTGGCAGAAGCGACTCTTCTGGGCGTATATCGGTGCATTTGGATCTTATGATGGGAACAAATCAATAAATGCGTTTGCACAAGGTATTTGTGATAAAGATGAAGCCAAGCAGGTTGCCTGGAAGAACTCCTGTCCGGCAAAAGTTGATGAATTTGCCAGCGACAAGTTCATGTCCTTAGAGAATGTCCCGGATGGCTGTAAAGATCAGCAGTCCCTGTTTGATACCACGAGCAAACATGCGACACCGGAAACGGCACTTTCCATCAATGAGTTATGGAAAGGTCCTGGGGATCTTGACATGCAAAAGCTTTATGACATGATGGGACTGAAAGACTACGAGACCTTGAAAAAGTATTGCAAAATCGAGCCGGTCAATGTGCCGGACGGCTACGTTTGCAATGTCACGTTTGATGATGCCAGAAGAGTCTTCGAGTATGATATCTTAAAGAGCAATGGTGCCACCCCGCAGGGAAAAGATGTTCCGGCGATCACCTTAGAAGTCACTTATGATCCAAACGTATTTACGATTTATGATGTCAGTGGTACAATCGAATACTTTGAGTGTGAACAGTGGGGATCTCAGCAGCTTACCCGAGTAAAGGGAAATGTGGAAGTTAAGCACCCGGTATTCTATATTACGACCGGTAAGGGCGGAACATCAACACCGCCACCGCCACCACCAGAAGATCACATCAAAATCGAGGTTCCAACACCGAAGATTTATGAGCATAAGGAAACCTTTGAATCCAACTACGAAGTTGATTTAACAAAGTACGATTATGAGACTGGAAAAGAATTAAAGGATTCCACCTGGCAGGTTCTTGAAGCGTTCCCGGATCAGACTCAGCTTAGTGATTCTGAAGAGGACGGCGGGCTTCTTGAAAAGAAAATGAGAGAAGCACCAACGACCTGGAACGAATGGCTGATCTTTGAGACAGACTTAAAGACCGATACCAATGGATATCTGAAACATCATGATACGAGATACTATGATTTCGATCAGATGTATTGTAATGGTCATCCGAAGCCACAGAAGCCAGATCTTCCGGAAGTAGATACCAGTACCCCAGAAGGAGAGAAAAAACAGAAAGAACTGGAAGAGGAACTGGAAAGCAAATGGGAAGCGGCACAGCAGGAATGGCAGGACATGGTGGATGAATGCGCACAGAAAGAAGCAGACAGCCATGGTGCATTCCACCACTGGGTCAATGATCCAGACGGTGATGGTGCTGAAGAACCTGATGAGGCAAAATCCTTCCAGGAATCCGGATGTGAAGAGTCCAGAGATACCACGTATGATAATTTCATCAATTTAAGATATTCCTACACATTCCGCGAGGAAGATCCGAGAGATGGATATATCATTCATGGGGAAAATGGTCACCCGGACGATGTTCCGGTAGAGATCATCACGACTGCTGCCTCTGAAGCCAACAAAGATGCCGTATGGACCAAAGCCAACAACTATGATATCACAGTTACCGGATTTGCCCGTAATATGATACGGACCAATACGGATAACAACGATTCCGATGATACAGATACCTATGCAGCGGCAGAGACACATAAGCTTTATGTCAATGAGCCAGTAGATCTGACCATCGGACAGAAAGCAGTCAACCAGCTGATGTACTTCTTCGGACTGCCGGAGAAATATGCTTCCGAACAGCAGGTTGTGTTAAATTTCACAGTTGCTGATGATGAAAAGGCGAAAGCGACTCCGTCTAATACAAAAACAAAGGCGAAGGACGAAAGCACGGAAATCATAGAAACTTCGGAAGAAAACAGTGCAGTAAACGATGCCGAAGAGACAACTGCTGTTGAGAACTCTGCAGAAAGCATAGAAGAAACAACGGCAGAAACAGTCGAAGAGACCGAAGCTGTTGCAGCAACGGATGAAGAGAACGATACACAGGAAGAAATCATTGTTTCCGATCCGGAAACCCAGGATGAAGAGGTTTCTGCGGAGCCGGAAGCTGTTTCTGATCCTGAGATCACCGTATCTTCCAGACGTGTGCCGACAGTCGGAACTCCGCAGGATGAGGAGGAAACGGTGGAAGAATCCGAAACGGATAATGAAGAAGTCCTTGCGGATGAAACTGCTGTTTATTCCTATGAACCGCTTGCCATTGAAGCGTTTAAGACGGATGGCGTTGCGGTGCTTGCAGCGGATGATGACGATGATGACAGCTCCTCGGGTGGAATCGATTTTGATAATCCAAGTGTCGATTCCCAGCCTGGAGTTGATGAAGGACCACATGACCGGATCGCATACAGTTTTAAGGTATACGATCATCGTGTTCCGGGACAGATCCATTTTAATAAGAAGGATATGGATCTGAAAGCAGGTGAAAATGCAGACTATGATTCCTACGGTGATACCCAGGGTGATTCCACACTAGAAGGTGCCGTATATGGACTGTTTGCAGCAACTGATATCTACGGACCAGATACCCAGAGAGCCGAAGATGGAAGTGTGATCAAGGGAACTGGCGTGATCTTTGATGCCAATGATCTGGTGGCGATCGCAACCACGGATAAGAATGGCGATGGATCCTTCCTTACCATCACGGAAAAACCGCATACCATCTACGACTACAAAGCCGGGACCACAAAGTATACGGGAAAAGATTATCCGAAGAACCTCTATGATACGGATGGATATCGCAAGGTATACCAGGAAGAGGAGACTGGACGAATCTACCAGAACAATGTGGCAACAAACGGTGACTACTGGATTGGACAGCCTCTGATCTTAGGAAACTACTATATTAAAGAGTTATCCAGATCGGAAGGTTATGAGCTTTCCATTACCGGCAAAGACATGACGGTATCGAATGTCAACGATACAACCAGAGCCGAGTATGGAGAGAGTGCTGATTCCAAATCGAATCCGGTAGGAAGTGCATGGGTTGTTGAGAAATTAAAGAATGTCGTTACCAACCCGGAGGCAAATGCCACCTATGGAAACAGACAGAACTTATTCTCTATGAAAGTTGCATCCCTCAATGCCACAAACGGATACAATGTTGTATTTAGCGGCATTCCGGAGAAAGCAGATTTCTATGCAGACAATGTTACGAAGACAACAACCAAAGTCCAGGTACCGGTCGGCTACGAATTTGTGAATGCAACCGAGGAACCGTTATACCTGACTGCTTCTTCTCTTACTGTTAAGAAGGATGCAGACGGAAATCCGATTCCGAACCCGAACGCGCAGAAGACACTTCCGGTTTCTGCGAGGGAATATGGCTACAAAGCAAAATTAGTCGGTGATAACATTGACACACCGGCGCAGGCAACCATGCCGGATCGATACAATGCTGCTGTTGGGGACTTGGAAGCCAATGACAAGGAACAGTTCCGTTATATTAAATATGAAGCGGAATCGCTCTTAAGAGCCTATGGACTGACAACACCGACCACCACATCCTTTACACCATCAACGATCGATGAGCCGGTATACGATGAAGCTTCTGCCGACAAGTTTGGATCTCCGGAAGTTACCTTCACGGTTTCCAATGTCAGCACCTGCAAAGACATCATCGACAAAGTAGTAGACTACTATCTGACTTCGAAGATCTTCTCATACGGAAGCGTTCAGGGAATCACCATGAATGGCAACACTGCAACCGTAACGATCGCAGTCAATGTCACACCAATGAACACAGCCGTTTACCAGGAAGATGGAAGCGGAAATATCATCGCCGGATATCTGTTCAGAAAGAACAGTGCGACAAATCGTTACACGGTTCGTAAATATGCGGCAGATGCAATTACGATCTCCGATAAGTCCAGCACCGGATCCTGTACGATCGAATTCCTTCCGGATTTCGAACTGAATGATGCCGGAGAGCCGGTCGATAAGATGACATACCGGTCCATGGAAGATCAGTATCTCTGCTACCAGCCGGGAGATGTTCTCTATGATTACTGTTATGCAGACGGAACCGGACATGAAAAACTTCATAGAAAAGTCTTACAGACCAAATATGAGGAAAGAGAAGTTACCAACGAAAACACAAAGACCAAGACTCTTCCGGTCGTTAAATCCATGGAAGAAGTCGCAGATCCAGTTGGAAGCACTTACGTTTACTACGATGCAGATGCAAAGCAGTATATTCTCCACGTAGGAGCGAAAGACACAGATCTGACCGGTCAGAAGAGTGCATACTTTACGGTTGCCCTCGATGACGGTTCCACGACACTTACTGCGGATGACATTGCAAAGATCGGAAAGAGCAATGTATGGAACTATAAGGCTGGCGATTCAATTCGAAATTCTGCTTACCTTATGAGGATTGCCGGAGTCGGAGCAAGCGTATTTGCCTGTGAGGACTTTGATAAGGATGAGACATTCATTCGCAACGCCAGACTGATCTATAACGGATATTATGATCTCTGTGAGGATGCCAATACGAACGAGGCTCCGACCCCTGTCGAAGAGCGTATCATTTCCCAGCAGATCAAAGTTACGAAGACCATCGAAAAGACTTCCTATAATAATACAGATTCTTATTCCGAAGTTCATGAAGACTGGTTTACGAAGACTTTTGGCAGCCTGTTAGGAAAAGACAAGGCAGCACAGAAGCTCGATAACTTCCGTTACAAGACCTACTTAAAATCCAACCTGGAAAGACTGTTCCGTGATAACGATGGCAATGTGATCTGGCTGGATCGATCCGGCAACGAGATCGATGTCCTTGATCGCAACCAGAAGTTCCCGGCATTAGTCAACAAGATCTACACGAAAGTGCAGCATGTGACCACTCCGTTATACAAAGACTCCGAGGATGCAATCGTCAGCAACGATGCGCTCTATAGTTATACGAACGGACTGATCAATGAGGACCAGAACACCGGATATACCTCCATCCTTGAGACAGTCGAGAGAACGGCGGAGAATGGAAACGGCGTAAGAACCGTCCAGGCATATAACTACGATAAGTTCTTTGATGCGATTGCCGTAGCAAACAACGATAAGTGGGATGATGCCAACCCGACCTACACCTCCTGGCAGCCGATCGGAAACGAGGCAAACCGCACAGATGATACCATTCAGAATGCAAAAGCTTCTGACAAGGTAAGACAGTTCGCAATCGACTGGTACCTTGATGATGAGATTGCAAAATTAGTCAAAGACGTGCCGACAAACGGACAGGAAAAAGAGGATAAGGACGGCAAAGTTGCTTATTCTGATGAAATGTACGATGAGGCATTAAGAAATGCGATCACAAAAGCGGAGAACTACCTCAAACCGTTCTTCTCCTATGATCTGGATGAGATCTATGCGATTGCATGGGACAGCGCAGAAAATGGTGGCAGTGATAACGATCAGACAACCTTATCTGCGGACACTTTAAACGGTGATGCAAATCTTGCCAGCGAGGGTTACTACTTCGGAACATCCAAGTACCTGCCATATGGTACCTATGTTGTTGTGGAACAGCAGCCGAAGTACGACAACCTGGAAGACTTTAAGAATAAGCATTACCAGATCGACAAACCGAGAGAAGTTGAGCTTCCGGCAGTGTACGCAAGCTATGACGGATCCCAGGAATCCCCGGAGGAATACAATTCCTACTATAATTATGATGCGAATATTTCCCAGAGTGAGATGGAACGCAAATATAAGATCCGTTTCAACGAGGAAGCACTCCATCGAATCAAAGGCAGAAATGCAGAGGGAGATTTCGAGGTTTACAAATATGGTATGGATATCGATCGGATCAACAACGGAACCAAGACTCCGCAGGCTGGAGATTACTTCGCACTGACCCAGGACGTATTCAAACCGTATAAGAATTACTACAATGCACAGGATGACCGGACCACTGGAGATGTTCCGTATTACCTCACAGAGGGATTAAGCGGAAAAGAAAAGGTTTCCAAGTATTACCGGTACAGCTCTGTTGCAGAGAATGCGGGTACCGCGAACGATGTTGCTTATCCGGGCGGAACCAAGACAGAAGACAATGTTCCGGGAATCCAGTACAAGGATAACGTAAAGACCATGCAAGGCGTAAAGACCGCTTATGATGGAAAATACGCATCCATGCTTGTTCCGTGGACGGTTGTAGCATCTGACAACCAGACTTCTGAAATCACAGATGTAGCCGTAAGCGCGACCGGAGAGAGTTCCTACAAAGGATTCTCTTATACAAAGTTCAGAAACCGCTTCTTTACGACCAAACTCAGAATCGAAAAACTGGATTCTGAAACACACGAGAACATTCTCCATGATGGCGCAATCTTCAACATTTACGCCGCAGAGAGAGATGATTCCGCAAACGGTGACGGATCCGTGAAGTTTTATGATGAGCCGACTCTCATCACCGGAACTGAAGAATTCCTTGAGTCCATGGGTGCGACTGACATCAAGCCGATGGCAAGAAGAAGTTCCTTCATCGACCGCCTGACCGGAAAACAGTATGGCGCAGGAAACCTTTACACAGGCGTTGCCCCGGCAGGAACCCCGATCTGCTCAGAGGATGAGAAGATTGTTCTGGGTGATTCCTACGGAACACGTACCGTAGCATTTAAGGCATACTCCACCGTTCTTGACGGACAGATGAAGAGTGATGCTGACAATGCAACCCTCACCTGGCAGAACCAGACGGTTGGTTACATAGAGACCCCGCAGCCATTAGGCGCTGGCGTTTATGTAATCTGTGAGTCAAAGGCTCCGAGCGGATACACGAGAACCAAGCCAATCGCTATCGAGGTTTATTCCGACAAAGTTACCTATTACAAACAGGCAAACAAGAACAACAAAGTCCTTGCTGCCATGTATGAGTACCCGTCTGACAACCAGACAGCAAATGGCACAAAACCGCAGGATCTGATCAACGTAGCAAGAGTTGATGTTGAGAATGCACCGATCAAACTGACCGTTGAGAAGCTTAAGGAGTCCAGTGTGGATTCTGCAAACACAACAACGGACAAGACCGTCACATACCGTGTAAGCGGACGAATCGATGGAAAGCTTTCCGAAATCGGAAACAATCCGGATTATGAGTACGCATACAGTGATGCAGGAGAATATTTAGGATATGCCTGGAAGAAAGGCACTCTGGAATATCTCACAGAGCGTCAGAAAGCCGGAGAGAATGTGAAGATCGCATACGAGGGCAATGTCTTTGCCGGATATGGATACGTCACAAAGACTCTGGGAACGGCGGACGATGCCAACAAGTATGTTGCCGGTGCAACTATGACTCTCTTTGATGCCTTAGAGATCACCGAATCCGGAGATACACAGGATCATAAATACAATGGACTTGTGATCGAAAGAGACGGAAACAACAACATCAGCAGAATGCATGTTGAAAAAGGCTATGCGGGAAGAAAAGTTGAATTTATCGAGGAGACGGATGACGAAGGAAAGAAATATTCCATCGAATACCAGGCTGGAGTAGATAAGGACGGACAGCCGCTCACGGCAACCGGAAGCATCTGGACCTCCGAGTATATCGATCGTCCGGATACCGATATCCTTTACTACGACCTTGATAAGCTTGACATCTTTACAACACAGAAAGCGGACGGACTTACGACCGTCTATGGCTATGACAGAGACCATAACAAGGTAGTTGTAAATCAGGTTGAATCCGACAAGAACAACTTCCCGAAGACGGATAGTGAGTATTCCATCTATGCGTTCAAGGGCGGAATTCCGTATCTGGAATTTGTCGGTGGAGACTTCAATCAGATCAAATACTCCAGCACGGATAAAGTGATCGAAGTGGGCGATGGCACACTTGTTTATCATCTGGACCGTGATGGAAACAGGGATTCTCTTGTGGACCCGTACACTGGAATGGCGTATGTCAAAGAGAATGTGGTAGATGCAAATGGAAAGACATCCGAAAAGACATTAGTATGGGCGGTCGATGTTCATCGTGACGAGTACGGCAATGTTATTTCCACGGATAAGATCACAACTTCCAGACTTGCAACCATCGGAGAAAACAAAGATGGCTACAATGAGGGAGCACTGATCGATGTCACCAATAATTCCGGACATGACATCCCGGACAACGAAAAACCGTCCTACACCCATACTGAGTCTGGCTACATCACCGGATCCTGGCAGTCAGAACATGGCGAAGAGAGCCATAAGGAAACGACTGTCAACACCAATGATGATGGACAGAACATGAATGAGGATGTTCTGGTTGATGATAACAACGGTCAGTTCAATAAAGAACTGAACCCGACTTATGATGAACACGGACTTGTAGGATACTACCAGAGAAGCGGAGAGACCTATGACAAGGGAACCGAGCTGTATGACAGAAACGGAGACTTTGTAAGATACCAGGATTCCGATAATCTGGAAGAGTACAACAATGCGGCGTACCGAATCAATGAACACGATGAGCTTTATGACGGGGATGAGACCAAGGAGAGTCAGAATCAGTCCAAACTCTATCACAGACAGGGTGAAGGATATATTCTGGAAAACACCTGGACCACATCCGACAAGACCCCGAATGATCCGTTCGATGATACAATGACAGATGGACAGGCGGATGTCTTAAAGCGTGTACCGGCAGGTACCTATATCATGGAAGAGTTAAAAGCTCCATCCGGATATATCAAAGGTATGCCGACTGGTATTACTGTAAACGAGACTGCTGCCATGCAGAACACCAAGATGGTTGATAAGACCACGAAGATCGAAATTTCCAAGATTGATGGTACGGAAAAGAATACCTACAACCTGAAGAACATGGAGACCGGACTGATCGAGGGAACCGTTGAGGAAGGTAAGAATTCTTATGGATATGGACAGGTATCTGATGCCGTTATTGCACTCTACCGTGCAAAGAAAGTTTATACGGCAGACTTCCTCACCTATCCGAAGGGATATTACTTAGAGAGAGCATCGCAGACAGAAGGTCCGATCACCTACTATGCTTCCGACAGCATGGTAAGCAACATTAAAAAACTCACAGCCCAGTGGACAACCGGAACGACTCCGATCTATGCGGAGGGTATTCCGGAAGGATTCTACCTGTTAGAGGAGCTTAGTGCTCCGGACGGCTTCACGATCAGCGATCCGTTAGAGGTCTACATCAGCAACAGCGCTGAAGTCCAGGATGTGACGATGTACGATGATCATACGAAAGTAGAGATCGCAAAGCATGAGATCACAAACAATGGAAAAGAGATCTTACCAGGTGCAGGATTCACACTCTATAAGGGCAACACAGACGGAACCTACAACGAAAATGATGTCGTTGATTCCTGGACATCCGATGATGCCACAGACTATACGGAGACTGTAAATTATGCAGATTATCCGAATGCCAACGGTGCGACCGGAATGACCGGATTCATGACAGAATTTGAGGAGATGTTCAACACATACGGCACAAAAGCCGGAACCAACATCACCTGGTCCGTTGAAAGAAAAGCAGAAAGAAGTTCTTCTTCTGACAATGTATGGGTAATGGAAGACCGTACACAGATCCCGGTCGTTGACGGTGTGATCAAGTTCCCGGCTGGAATGAGCCAGGAAGACATGGATGGATTCCAGGCAGCATACAATTCCAACACGAAGAACGCAAATGTGATCAAGTGGCTTGATACAAAGAGTGCAGCGTATGTATCTCATACTCAGATCGATCAGGCAACCGTAGACGGAAGTGCGTCAACCACAAACTTCCCGACAGCAGCAACCATGATCTATCAGACAAATGACGGACAGCAGATCCAGATCGCGGCATACGAGAGATCAGCAAACCGGTCCGGAAGATCTTATACGTTCGATTACAAGTTCGACTATAAGAAACTGGATGTCATCAATGCTTATGCATGCTCTTACCTCACAGCAACAGGACACAGAAGATTTGATTACCTGCCGGTTGGCTCCACATATGTCCTGGTAGAGACTACGGTTCCGGAAGGATACGCGAAAGCGGATGACAGAGTCATCACCGTAGAGGAGATGAAGGATGTTCAGTATTACTCCATCTTAAATGAGACAACTGCATTAAGAATCTCCAAAGCGAGAACCAATGCGGACGGCTCTGAGACATGGGAACTTGCAGGTGCCAAATTAGGACTTTACAAACCGAATGCCGATGGTTCATTCGAGCAGATCTCCGAGAATCTGATCGCATCCTGGACAACCGGAGAGGACGGAACCTATACAGAGTATGACTTTGTAAATGGTCTCATCCCGAACGGCTATAAGATGGGTGACTTAAAGCCACACACGATCCGTGGATTGGAAAACGGAACGTACTATCTTGCCGAGATCGATGCACCGGATTATTACAAGACATTTGCTCCGATGAAGATTGACTATGTTGGACAGAATGAGATCCAGATTGTCCGTGTTCTCGATGAGGAAGTAAAAGGAAGACTGGAAATCAAGAAAGTTGATAAGAACGATGACAAGCCTCTTAGCGGCGTGTCCTTTAAGGTAACTGGTTACCGTTACGGTACTGGTGAGATCGTATATGATGCAACAGTAAGCGACACGAATGGAAAGATCCTTGTTACGGACCTTCCGGTCGGAGAAGCGGACGAGAATGGCATCATGACACCTTATGTATATAAGGTAAAGGAGATCACACCGCCGGATGGCTATCAGACCAATGGTGTAACTCAGACCTTCCAGTTTGCACCGGATAAGAATGGCGTATCTTATAGCTATGATGACTTTGCATCCGAGACATTAACAGTCACGGATGAAGTGACCAGAGTTTACATCACCAAGAGAGATTTCACAAATCTTAAGGATGATGGAATTGATGGCGCATTCGTAAATGGTGCAGTCCTTGCAGTCTATGAGTTAAACGGCAGAAATGCGGATGACAGCTATATCTATGATGAAGCAAATCCGATTGCCAAATGGACAACTGCTGCCGATGAAGGACGCCACATGATCGAGGGACTGATCGCCGGAAGAACGTATCTCTTAAAAGAGTTACAGGCTCCGGAAGGATATAACCTCATGAAACCGGTTGTATTTACTCTTGCTCCAAGTGGAAGAAGCATTATTGCAATTTCGAATGATCTGAATACGGTCAACGTAAACAGCATCACACCGGACAATGCATACTTAGATACCGATAACCTGGATGTGGATTCGATTGATTCCGTAACCGTGATCGGACGGTATGTGACAAAGGTTGAGATCGTTGTAACAGACGGCGCTGGAACTGAGATCGCTCAGTGGATCAACGATGGCAATGAGCACATCCTTCACAGGGAAGATGGTCTTTCTGATGATGCAATCTATACGTTCACGGAGTATACCACATACTCTGATGGAAGCCGGATTGTAACAGATAAGACTACAAAGAGAGTCAACTTCAATGAAGCTGGAGAAGTGGTACTCAAGACCAGAACCGTAGGACATACAGAACTTGCTGTTTCCTATGCGGACGGAACCCCGATCGAAAGCTTCACTCCGAACAAATTTGTTGCGGATAAGACCATTAAGAACAACGTAAACCCGGAGAATCCGAAGATCACGGTAAAGAGCAACGGTTCCACAAATGGAGACGTGCTCGATCCGACCCAGGCTGTTATGAATACTGTAAGCTATGTGAATACTGCGAATATCACCACAGATATCACAGTAGAAGCAAGTGTTGATGATACCGTAACAATCATGGGCGCAGAAAACGGCGAGATTACCGGAAACACCATCAAATGGGTTATCAAAGACGTTGCACCGTTACATAGCGGATATGTAACATTCACGACCATGATCGATCAGAAACGCGCTTTATCTACCAGTGTTATCGGAACCCTTTCCTACAATGGAAAATCTGTAACATCGACAAAGACGGTTCCGATCATGCAGCCGAACGAACTCACGATCTTCAATGAGCTGACAGGATCCGGAAAGGACCTTTACAGCGATGAGAAGACAGACTTCCGCGTAAACCTTTATAATTCCACAGGCGAGGAGTTACAGGGCATCTACGAATACACCGGAAGCCAGACTGGAGAGATCCGAAGCGGCGAGATCATTACCCTTGCAGGCAATGAGTTCGTAACGATCAATCCAGGAAACATTTATAAGAATGTTCGGTACAAAGTAGAACGGATTGAAGACGGCAGTCAGAAAGTATTCACAGAGCGGAATACGGAAGGATATGCGCCGGAAGAGACTGGAGCATTTGCAGTATTTACGAGAAATGTGAAAGATACTTCAGAGAGAGAAATCTTCACCAAGGGCGGAAGTTACCTGCTCACGGAGACAACATTCTTTACGGATGATGTTTCCATGGAAACCAACAAGCTTTTATTTACCCTGGATGAAAAGACATCCATCTCCACAGTAGGTGGATACGACAAGCAGACAGAGGTACATTTAAGCAAGACCGACATTACGACCGGAGAAGAATTACCGGGCGCACACATTGTTGTAAAGGACAAAAACGGAAGGACGATCGATGAGTGGGATTCCACGGACAAGCCGCATGTGATCACAGGCGTTCTGAATCCGGGAGAAAGCTACACGATGACAGAGACCGGAGCACCGGATGGATTCGCATATTCCGAAGACATCACCTTTACAGTCAATGAGGATGGCACAGTAGATAAGGTCGTAATGCAGGATAAGAAGACCCATGTTTCTGTCAGCAAGACGGATATCACAACCGGAAATGAACTTCCGGGTGCGCATCTTATCATCAAAGATAAGAATGGCAATACAGTAGCCGAGTGGACATCCACCGACAAGCCGTATGAGTTAGTTGGGATCTTAAAGGCTGGCGAATCCTACACACTTATTGAGGAAGCAGCTCCGGACGGATATGCGTATGCAGAGGAGATCAACTTTACAGTCAGCAAGGACGGTTCCATCGACCGTGTCATCATGGAAGATAAGCCGACCCACATCTCCATCAGCAAGACGGATATCACAACGGATCAGGAGCTTCCGGGAGCACACATCACGATCAAGGACAAAAATGGTAAAGTGGTTGATGAGTGGACATCCACGAATGAATCCCATGAGATCGTTGGCAAGCTCATTGCCGGCGAGACCTATACCATGACTGAGGTCGGAGCACCGGACGGCTTTGCATACTCTGTAGATGTTGAGTTTACAGTAAGCAGAGACGGTTCCATTGATAAGGTTGTGATGGAAGATAAGCCGACACATGTAAACATCCGCAAGACCGACATTACAACCGGAGACGAGCTTCCGGGAGCACACATCACGATCAAGGATAAGAATGGAAATGTGGTTGATGAGTGGACATCCACCGATAAGCCACACGAGATCGTTGGCAAACTTGTTGCTGGCGAATCTTATACCATGACTGAGGTTGGAGCACCTGGAGGATACGGATACGCAGAAGACATCACCTTTACAGTCAGCAAGGATGGCTCCATTGATACCGTAGTGATGGAAGACAAGCCTACGCATGTCACCATTTCCAAGGTAGATTTGACCACCAGTGCGGAACTGCCGGGAGCACAGCTTACCATTAAGGATAAGGATGGAAATGTGGTGGAAGAGTGGACATCCACCGATAAGCCGCATGAGATCGTTGGCAAACTGATTGCCGGCGAGACCTACACCCTGACCGAGGTTACTGCGCCGAACGGATATCGTGTTGCGGAAAGCATCACATTCACGGTAAATTGTGATGGCAGCGTAACAAGTGTTGTGATGAAGGATCAGCGAATTCCAACAGGCTCCAGTCATAGATCCTATACACATAAGGAAACCACCGAGAAGAAACAGCCGGAGACAAGAACCGTTGTTCTTACGAAACGGAATACGGATGGTGGACTGGTATCCGGTGCGGAATATGGAATTTATCTGGATGACGGAACTCTTGTTACAACGGGAGTTACAGGAGATAACGGAAGAATTGAGCTTCAGATTGAGCCTGGTAACTACTATGTACAGGAGATCAGCTCCCCGTCCGGATATTCCCTGAACCACACAAAATATCCGCTTACTGTGGCAGCAGATGGAACGACAGAAGGTAAAGTGGATATGGTCGATGACTTTGCGATCGTTGCGATCAGTAAGTTGGACGTAGCGACTCTTGAGCCATTGGAAGGTGCGGTATTCACCATGTTTACGATGGACGGAACACCTGTTGCGACTGCAACATCCGGTCCGGAAGGATACGCAGAGTTTAGAAAAGTTCTGCATGGAGATTACTACATCATGGAGACAGACGCTCCGGAAGGATACTTATTATCCCCGGAAAAACGATATGTATCCATTGATAAGTTCTACACCAATGCGGCTCCGATCATCTGGTACGACAGTCCGGATGAATACGAAATCAAGACTCCGCCGACCGGAGACAATTCTCCGATCATTCCGGTCGCAGTTTTACTTGTCTTAAGTATTGCAGGTTACTGCTTTTACACGAAGAAAAGTAAGAAAAAAGAAGAGAACTAATTGACATTTGGGTGCGGCACAGCTTTTTACAGTCTGTGCCGTACTCCATTTGAAAAACGCGCATCGCATTCTCGTTACTTCAGTGATGAGTTAGGTGCACAGATTTTCCAACTTCCTACGAACATACGTTTACTACAACCATCTCATATGGTATAATCCTTATATCCTTATATCGGAAAGCAACACGAAAGCAGAGGTATTTTATGCAGATCACATCCAGCTATGGTGCCGAAATCAAAAACAAGAATCTTCCACTCCACCATACGCTGGTACTTTATCGGCAGGCGGTCTCTTATCTGACCGGAGTGTACGAAAAAGCATGGGACGGACTTGCGCAGATCCCCCAGGCGAAGAGCCGGTTTAATGCTGCGGAGCACTTGGTACATGAAACCAAAAAGAATCATGCACGGTTTGATTTTGACATGCTCTTTCCCAAAATGCCATCTTATCTCAGACGTGCAGCGATCCAGCATGCCCTTGGAAGCGTTTCTTCCTACCATTCAAGACTGGAGCTGTGGAATAACGGAAATCTGTCAGGAAAGCCAAAACTTGTCTGTGAGAGCCATGCGATGCCGGTCTTTTACCGGGATGTGATGTATAAGCAGGGTGGAGAAGGAGAAGACGCGGCATATCTGAAGCTTTATGATGGTTGTGACTGGAAGTGGTTCCGGGTCGGTCTTTTGCATACCGATATGGAATATCTGCGGAGACACTGGACGGGAAAAAATTCCTCTGCTCCAGTCCTTGAGAAACGGAATCGGAAGTATTTCCTGCGCTTTTCTTATACGGAAGAGTTCACGTTATCCAAAACACCTGTTAAGGACCAGATCATCTGCAGTGTGGATCTTGGGATCAATACGGATGCAGTCTGCACCATCATGCGGTCGGACGGAACTGTCCTGGGACGGAAATTTATCCGTTTTCCCAGTGAAAAAGACCGTCTTCATCATGTGCTTGGAAGGATCCGGAGATTCCAGAAGGAACACGGGTCAGGGCAGACCGGGAGCAGATGGTCATATGCAAAGCGTCTGAATACGGAACTTGCAAGGAAAACTGCCGGAGCGATCACGGAATATGCCAATGAGAACCATGCGGATGTGATCGTGTTTGAGTATCTGGAAATGAAAGGAAAGATCTCAGGGAAGCAGAGACAGAAGCTTCATCTGTGGAAGAAACGGGATATCCAGAACATGTGTGAGCATAAAGCACACAGGCACGGGATGCGGATCGCACGGGTGTGTGCATGGAATACGAGCCGTCTTGCGTATGACGGAAGCGGACCGGTCAGCCGTGATCCGAAGAACCACAGCCTGTGTGTATTCCAAACCGGGAAACAGTACAACTGTGACCTGTCGGCAGCTTATAATATCGGATCGAGATATTTGATGCGGGAGATCATAAAAACCTTACCGGAAACGGAAAGGTCTTTTCTGGAGGCAAAAGTTCCTTCAGTTAAGCGCAGAACCTCATGCGTTTATGCAGACCTGCTCCTTTTTCAGAAGGAGTACGGTCAGATGAGAAGTGCATAAGCGCAGGCAGATATCAGAGGATTACCTGTTACGTGGAACTCAGCCGTTTCCGGCATGAGAAAGCACGCATATCTGTGCGAATCTAAGTTCCAGGCGTATCCGCCGATATCCAGTCTTGCCGTTTAAAACGGCTGAGAAGCATGTGAATTGATTCATGTGAGGTTCACAAAATCCTTTAAAACGATCGAAAGATATAGATTTTCGGCAATAATAGTGACAACGTACAAAAAGGAGAAATCCTAAAAACAGACATAAAAGATCTTAGGAAAAGGACTTGACAATATGCGGGGACTGAATGTACTGAGGGTGAAATTAACAGAGTAGGGGAAGCAATATGGGAAAGAAATATATTCGTTATTTATATGATAAGAATATGTATCCGGAGTTCAGCCAGCGACTAAAAGAAGCCAGGAAAAATAAAAAACTATCTCAGCAGAATGTAGCAGATCAGATTGGATGCTCCAGAACTTTATATCAGCAGATGGAAAACGGAGGCGCATCCGCGATACAGCATGCGCATGAGCTGGGAAATGTTTTCGGAAAAGAAATTTTCGATGTATTTCCATATGATATCTATCGCTACTCCAATGAGTTTATCCTGGTATGTATGGCAGTCTTCAACAAAGATTATAAAGAGATTGCAAATACGTTAGGCTGCAAAGAAGCTGTACTAAAGAAGAGCCTTCTCAGCGAGAAGACCATATTTTATCTGCATTTGAAAGATCAGATCGACACAATCTTCCCAGACATGGGAATCATCGACTCATTCAGCAGAAAGGGAAGAAATAGTGTTGTCATAAAAATTAAAGGTTCCTGTTTCGTTTACATGAACGTAATGGGGAGTATGACTGATAGCGATAAAGTATCTGAAATAATGGAAGAGGAGATGCAGCTTCGGTTGCAGGACGGGCAAGAAAGAAAATAAGGACCTGAATATACGGGCGCGGATCAAATTTAATGATCCGCGCTCATTTTTTTAACGATAGAACCATGATCTATTTGTCGAAATATGAAATTTATATGGTAAATTTCATATGTAATTTTCAAGTGATAATTTCAATAGAAAATAGATATAATATTTATCAATACATATCCATATTTCTTTTTTTGCCAGGGAGCAAAAGTGATTATTCATCTGGTAATTAACACCACCTTAATATACTCATGGTATGATATGGACATTGTACAAATTCGAAACAGATCATGTATTTACGAAAGAAAAATGAGGAAGGTGTGATTATTATCGAGGATAGCAAAAACTACTCACAAATATACCAAGATATGTTTGCTTTATTGGGGGATAAAGATGCAGTGATGAAAATTCACGAGCACTATGGTGGAATGACGGTCAACTTCCCGAGAAAATTATATAGCCAATCATATACAGAAAAATATATTTGTGAGAACTATGGAGTACAGCCTATCAATATGATTTCAAGCCACTTAGGAATCGGCACTCGGCGTGTAATGCAAATCGCGAAGGAGCTGGGGTTGACAAAACCGAGGAGAAAATCAACAGAAAGCCAGGAAAACAAAGCATTATATAAAAAATATAGAATTTAAGAAAGTAATGGATTAACTATGAAAAATACGTTTTGTGATGCAAGCATGTATCCGGAGTTTGCGAAAAAGGTAAAGGAATGCAGAAAAAAGTTAAAATTGACCCAGGGGGAAATTGCGAATAAAATCGGATGTTCAAGACAGATGTACAACCGACTCGAACAAGGCTATCCTCCAATAATGCAATATGCAGATAAACTGGCTGAAATTCTGGGTGAAGAGATTTTCAGCGTTTTTTCTTTCGATGTGCGGAAATATTCAAAGGAACGTATCTTAATATATGCAGTAATCTTTGGAGTAAGCTATGGAGAAATAGCAAAAGTCATTGACTCAACTGCACAGTATACACAAGCATATCTCGAAAAAAACACACCTGGGTACCTTCTGCAATATAGGAGTGGCTGGGATCGATTATTCCCGCATATGGAGATGATCCAAAGTGCGAGAAGAATTGGAAAAAACAGCATTGAAGTTGTCGTGGATGGAACAAAGTATGTGTTGGTAAATCAGATAAAGACTGCTTCACGGGAAAGGGATTCCATTTGGAATCTGATAGGGAAAATAAAGCAACCAGAGGATTTGGAAAAATCAGAAGAATTATATTCCAGATAATGAGAGCGTAACAAAAATGAGATGCATCCAAGTAAGAAATCAGCAAAAGAAAGGGCGATAATCGTCCTTTCTTTTATTTTTCAAACTGTTAAAACGTAATAAAAGAAAAATAAAACGTAATAAATATAAAAAATTCCGTGATATGGTTGAAAAAAATATAGGAATATGTTATATTTTTACTATACAAAAATGGTCAATCTATACATCCTGCGTGGGATGTGACAGCAAACTGTCCTACTTTGTATAGGACATAACGAAAGGAAGAGGATAATGAGTGATTATACCAATCCTTCAGGGACTACAAATACATCAAAAAATGATGAGGCGATAGGGAGAAGCATTTCGGAGTTATTGGATCTTCAGCTTGCGCTTGGAAGTATTATAAAAAATATAGTTGATCGCTTGGTCGTAAAAGAAACCATTGAAGCATCAGATATTGAGCATTACAGTCATTTGATGAAGAAGAAAATCGATAATTCACTTGGCAGTGTGCCGCAAGCGAATTGCGAGAGTAAAGAAAATACAGACGAGAAAAAATAAGCCGGCTGCAGAGCAGACTGATGAAATCAAGGGAGGTGGCAGAGTGGATAGAGAACAGATTTTTTTTGATAACAAAGCATTGGCACTTAACATTGCACATGGCTATTTCGAGGACAAGTATGCGGCAGTGGAAAGAGAGGACTATGAACAGATGGCACTTATGTATCTATGGGAAGCCTCTATGGAATACAAGGAATCAGAGCAGACAAAATTTTCCACGTTTGCCACAACCTATATAAAGAACTCATTTGCGGATTACTTCCGGCACATAAAGCGCCAAAAAAGAGCTGCGCTGTATCAGCGTGAAACGGATCGGAACCAGGAGAATGACAATCTGGAGGAATCCTTAAAGAATCTGGAAGCTGAAAACACAGGTGAAGACAGCCTGTCTTACCAGCTTTTAAGGCTGGACTTAGAAAGAGACCTTTTGCGTGAACGGAGAAAACTTCGAAAAAGCGAGAAGAGCACTGCTGCCGGATTGGAAATTCTGTATGCAATTTTAAAGGGAGTCTCTGGAGCGGAAATCAGGGAGACAATGGAAATTCCGGAATCCTCTTATTATCGATGTGTGAAAAAAGCACGGAAGCATTTGTGGCAGGTGGCGATGGCATAAAAGAAGAATCTTGCAGGAGAAGTTTATGATAGAAGAAAAATTATTAACGGAGAGCTTTTTCAGCCAGAGGACATCTAAAATAAAAAGATTCGTAGAAGTTCATCGGTTTGCGAGATTTTTAAATAAGATCGTCCCCAAAGAAAAGAAAATCGTATTGGTTGGGATTGGGGATCCTGAAGTACATGCTGACTATGTAGGTCCCAATAGTATTGCACTCATTCAATATTTTATGGATTCGGTTCCCATGTATGGAAATATCTTGTTTCCCGTAAAGGGCGGAAATACGAATGAATACGCAAAAAAACTGCGTGAAAAATATCCGGATTCAGTTATCATTGGAATTGATGCAACGATAGGAAAAGCTGAGACTGGAACAATCATAATCTCAAATCGCCCGGTAAACCCTGGAAGCGGAATGAACCTGCATTATGATCCAATGGGGGACGTGTCCATTTTGGGGATCATTGGAGAAAGCCAGGGGCTTGTCCTGGCAAAGAAGAATGATGAAGCGATTGATCGTATGACGGAATTTATTGCGGAAGCCATTATATGCTGGGTGACAAATTACCGTCACCAGGCACTGACCGATGGAAATTTTTTTGAAAAAGCGCCATTTGCTCCAACTGCGAGGAAAGATAAATGATAGAAATCATGCCAGTCCATTATGATATAGCTGGAGATCTGAGACATTATTTTAATTCCAATATGAAGGAGATCCTGCTCCACATCGAAGAGTCCATGAGATTCTGCGAAGAGAAAAAAATCTCTGTGGGGCATGGAAAACTCTATTGGTTTTTGAAGGATGATCAGATCTTTTTTTATTGCAACAATATGTTGATTTATCACAACCAAATCATGAATGCAGAGATGCAGTCCCATCCCTTTACCGAAGCATTTATGAAAGGAGGAAAAACACTACTCAATGAAAACGAGCTGGAACAGACTATGATCAAAGATGCATTGGCAGCATATTATCTGATCGACAAGGAAGAACATGAAAACAGAAAAAGTTCCGCGATGCATAAGAAACAGCCGTTCCCAGGTACGGATATTACCAGAGAAAAATACCAGTGCGGTTCCAGTCTGTTCCGGATTACCGCGCAAAGAAGAAAAATTCAAATCCTAAGAAATTATACGCAAAAAACAGCATTTATATTTCCGTCAGAACGGTATCGGATGCCGGCTCATGGGAAGGTGCAGATTTTTGGAGAAGAAAATACATATCCGGTCCCGGATCCTTCAAAATTTAACGCGGCTGTTTCGGATGCTAAGTATGAATATGGAAGAGGACTTCAAAATATCAGAGCACTCATAAAAGCATTGGAGTCAAGCGAATATGAGAAGATGCACAGGATTACACTTTACGCAGGATGGAAATGCCAATACAATGCAGGTGATTCTCTGGCAGCCAGCTTATGGATCGTGATCGATGAAAACGCACTTGTGGATGCGGAAAATTGGAAAATTGAGAAATTACAGCAATATATGAATCTATTGGAACAAGGGAGATACGAGGAAACGCTTTTTCGTGGAAACATCCTTCAATGGATCGAAGAAGAAAAAATGAAAAAGCTGCCGTATACCGATTCTCACTGGACCGGATCCGTAAATAGATGCCTTTATATTGGGATTGCATGTACAGACGAACAGGCAGAAGCATTCCTTGCATCAAGAACAAAAAGTCGAATACCGGAGAGAAAAAGACTTCTGAGACCATTTCGTGACCGCTTGTGAGACGCTGGAGGGGGGGAGAGTGACATGACGCAGAAGAATTCACATAAAAACACAAAAGATGCGATACAGATCTATACAGACGGTTCCTGTCTGAAAAATCCATACGGACCTGGTGGATATGCTGCGATTATTCGGTATCAATCAGATGGAAAACAGTATGAAATGCGCCTTTCCGGGGGAGCCGCAGGAACGACCAATAATCGTATGGAGCTTATGGCGGTTATTGAGGCGGTAAAGCATTGCCCTAATATCGAAAAACCGATGCTTGTATATACGGATTCACAGTATATCGTGGATGCATTTGGAAAAGGATGGATCAAAAACTGGGTCAGACTCAACTGGGATCGAGGAAAAGAGGGCGGACCGGTCAAAAATGCAGACTTGTGGAAAGAACTATTGACCGTGATTGGAAAGCGGAAGATTGATTTTGCATGGGTAAAAGGACATGCGGGAAATCCTCTTAATGAACAGTGCGATAAAATGGCAGTCGAAGCGGCAAAGACATTAAAGGGAACGTATAAGAAAGGAACAGTCAAGCAGGAAAACAAAGCAGATAAGACACAGAAAGAGCAACCCAGCCTTTCTTTTGTTGTGAGTAAAGTAAATGCTGCAGACTTGGACCTTCATAAGATTCTGGAGGAAAATAAAAAATATTTGCTTATCCCGTCAGCAGCATATTTCCCTCAAACGCGATCGGGGAAATATACGGTTCTCATGGACTATTGCGGGACCAGAAAGGTGATTTCTGGAGACTGCGAGGAACATGACCCCAACGGCGTATTTTTGAGAGGAATTTTTGAAGCCTGCTGCCTGTTGCGGTTAAAAAAGAAGAAGATCGTAATCCTTTGCGGAAACGCAGTGGGCTTTTCCAGACCGCAAAAAAGCGTTCACAAAGATATTTTTCAGCAGATTGATCGGAGCACAAAAATGTTGGGAAACCAAATCCAGGTCATAGAAATCAACGGTGGAATGAAAAAAATCAAACAAATCATCAAAACCTATAGCTGAGAGATCCATCGTGAGAAAACAGATTGGAAAATTTATTTTCACAGAACAAGGTCAGACACCGAGGAAAGAGGTGATATCACCTGGGGGACTGATCTTGTTTTACGAGGAGTTTCCTTATTGCCCTTATTGCGGCTGTATCGTGAAATTCCCGGAAACTTGACAAATAGTCAGATGCTAACTATAATAATAGACATAATATTGTTTGATTGTCATAGCGATAAGAAAGCTAGGGATTGTGAACATCCGTAGAGAAAATCGATAACAAGATTTTTTCAGTGGATTTTTACACACGGAACATTGACTTCAACAATTGGATTTCTGTAATGGAATCTGTTTTCGATTGAATTCATTCGTAAGGCGCCAAAAGAATAAGTTTGAAAGAGAACAGAGGAAGCTATTTGAACGAAAATGGTTGAACGAATATGTTTTATTTGTGTGCAAAAGGAAGCTGAGACCGGATAAAACGTGACCTGGAAAAAGCCAGGGCAGTAGACAATGGAAGAGATGGCACCATTCATTCGTGAGGGATAGGTGCTTTTTTTCTTGCCAAAAATAAGATGGTGAGTGGATGAACTGTTTTTTGTGTGGAAAGATTGGAAATTGACAACTGTGTCATTATAGGCTATTATGTCAATAAATGATAAAAAAATATGCAAATATTGGCATTTTGGACATGAGGGAGATCAAACATGAGGATTATCAAAAAATATACACTTCTCACACTTGTAGGGATTTTTGCGTTGACTGGATGCGGTAAAGCTGCTCAGAATACTCAGGAAGACGTAAACAGTGCTTCGGATGCAACCCATCTTGATGCGGATTTTAAAAAGAATTTTGATACGATTGAGTTAAATGGAAGCACATATAAACTTCCAATGGAGTATTCCGTTATGGAAGAACTGGGCTTTTCAGATTCAATGGATCCTGCTGCCGAGCTGACAAAGGGAAAACCGGTAGCGACTGTGTTTTCAGATGAAACCGGACGGGAGATTACAGGATATATCGCATATGCAGGAAGCGGAGAATCCGGATATAAAATTGACAGCAAAGTGATCGCGATACTGGCATCAAAAGAGACGGCAAAAGATCTGGGGCTGAAATTCTATAAGGGGATTTCCCTGGACTCAACAGAGGATGAAGTGGCGGCTGTTCTGGACCATATGCAGTCCGGGGACAATGGTGCATTGTACGGGATCCGGATGGGGGATTATGAGTATCTGTCCGTAAGTTTAAAAGACGGATCCGTGAATGATATCATGGTCATCAATGGAACAGACTTCTTTGGTCATGCGCAGAAGTGATCGTGATCATCTGGAAAAACTATGAATGCTCCACTCACATGCGGTGCAGCGGCTCCTATGGACGTAGTACTCTGCCTGAATTTATAGAAATACTGGAGAAATCATCAAAACTGGTTGCGCTTCTTGGAAAAATAAGATATACTGATTATATCAGTTAGTTGTTATTATCGTACAGGGCATATTAGGTCGGAAATAATCTAGGTTATTTCCGACCTTTTTTGTGTGAAAAAACAGGAACTGAAAGAACTGTCCGCTATGCGGACGAAATAATGCACATTACCGGAATGGATGTGTAAATAAATACACAAAAGGAGAAAAACATATGAGAGTTGCAAAAGTAACGGAACAGGAATGGAGAACGATCCAGAAAGGTAGAAGGAGAAAAATTCATCGGTATTTGAGATGCCAGAAGTTCTCCAGACTGAATAGGGAATTCTTCCAGCGGTTCAAAGCCTGGGGAAGACCGGTGGTTCAGCGACTGCTTGGAGGGCTTTGCGTTGTCGGAAGCCTTGCAGTGTACTATGGAATGCACGGTCAGCCGGACTGCGGAGAGCTGATGTTCTCAGCAATGTTGGTGATGATTATTGGTGCATATGTGCTTTGCACCAGAAAGGAGCTTTTTGTATGATGTGAGTTGGAAAGACCTGCTGCATTGGCAGCAGGTCTTTCTGTGTTTAACAGGAAAAATCTTGTGGTTCAGGCATCAACGCCAGGATTATTGTAGGCACATAATCTTAGTCTTATGAACAAGATCGTGGAAACCCCATTTCTTCCCGAAAAATCACATTTGCAGTGATGAAAATCACAGAGAATGATTGTACAGTTAATTATGGTTAATTAAGTTAATCTATAATTAAGAATGATTGCATTGACACGGAATATGTGCTATTATATGATTATAAACACGCGGAACGCATAGAAATGGAGAAATGCATATGGCAAACTTTGCAGTTAATTGTCCGGACGAGGTGATCAGCCGTGGAAACGCACTAATCGCCAAAATGGCGGAAGGTACGGATGAAAAAAAGGCGGAAACACTGAATCGCATATTCGCAATTGTTGAGAAAAGCATGGATGATGTGATCATGCAGGAAAATGGAATAGACACAAAGGGATTGGATGCGGCTTTAAACGATATTCGCAGAATGTTCCAGACTGCCTCCAGCAATCGTGAGAGACTTCTTGATGAGAAAGAACAGCAAATTATTAAGCTGAAAATGGAAAAAGCTTCATTAAAAAGTACATTCCAAAATCAGTTGCAAGCTGCTATGGAAGAAAAAGAGGATGCGATGCAGTCTGCGAAAAAGGCAGAAGAGGATGCTTTAATGGCTAAGAAGCAGGCTGATACAGCTGAATCTTTGGCAGCAGAAAAAGAAAAATTCAACACAATCCTCATGACAAGATGGAAAGAAGCAAAAGAAAAACTTGCCGGATATAATGACCTGAAAGCGTCAGAACAGGCGGCAAAAGAGAAAATTGCAGATTTACAACGTGAACTGGAGCAGACAAAAAAAGATCACGTTTCTGAATTATCTACTCAGCAGAAAGATGCTGCGATTGCTTTAACTCATGCAGTAGCAGAAAAAGAGCAGGAAATGCAGGAAAAATATAATAAGCTGGAAGCTTATAATAAGGAGCAGAAAGAAAGACTCTTGGACTTGCAGAGGGAGATTGACCGCTTGAAAAGGGACCATGCTTCTGAGATCGCTGCTCAACAAAAAGACGCAGCGATTGCTTTGGAACGTGCCGTAACAGAGAAAGAACGCGAAATGCAAAGTAAGATCCAGTCTGCGGAACTTGAGACTGCCCGTATGTCTGGGAAGATTGAACTGTTGGAAGCCAGAATCAGAGAATTGGCAGGTAAAGACCGGGAAATACAGGAATAGGTTCTAGCAGACCGTATTAGAAGATGAGAAGGAGCTGATTGCATGAAGACGATTAGCATTCGTTTAGATGATTCAACCTACGAGGAATTAGGAGCTATGCTGGAAGCAATGGGACAAACAAAACAAACTTTTTTTGAAACTTACACAAGAACTGCTTTGCGCGAAAGAAGCATTCCCTTTATTATTAAAGCTCCAGTTACAACAAATTATACAGAGCAAAATAATAAGATGAAAGCCTTTGCCCGCCTTGAAAAATCACGGAATCATAACTTGGAAAAAATCGATATCGAGCAGGAAAGAGAGGCAGCAATGAATGAGAAATATGGCATTGTTGATTGATACGAATGTTATCTTAAATTATATCACAAATCGCGATGATCCATATCTTGAGCAATCTGTTGAAGTTGTCAGGTGTTGTGTCGATGGAAGATGTACAGGGTATATCGCTTTTCACGCACTTTCAACACTCTGGTATGTAGTGAACTACATCGGCAATTGAATTACCGAGCATCTGATTACGAAGCATAGCTTCGTAGGTTCAGAGGTGCGTCCATGACACCCTTACTGCTACCATTATGGGTTACACAGCTACTTTTACGATGTTTGTATTACTCAGCCCTGTTATGGGCATATCAATTTTTCTGCCGGATACGGCATGATATTTTCTCAGGATATTATAAGCTCCTACCGCATCTGCATTGTAGATCACCATATCTACGATGTAGATGCCTCTTTTTTTTCGATTCTTTTTCTCTGCATATTTGACAGACACTTCTTCCGACTGCGGCGGGCACTGACTGGAATAGCTCTCTTCCTGCCGGATCAGACGGATCCCTTCCATTTTGAGTTTGTATTCCAGCTGCATATAGATCCGTGCATATGGCAGGCTATGAAGCTTCTGATTTGTTCTTCGTCCCAGGTCGTTCTCTTTTCGAATCCCTTTGATATCACCGATCACGACCGTATGGATCTCATTTTTTACACAATAATCCGTGATATACCGTGTCAGCTTATGAATATAATCCTTGATACAGTTATTTTTCTTTTGGTAAACCATCTGCAAATGATTTGATGTTCTGGGGTGTTTCACTCCCCGGGCATTTTGGATGTTTGCCCATTGTGACTGCACTCTTGCGATTTCCTTGTCATAAAAATAAGTGTGTGAAAGATATTCTCTCCCGACAATAAAAGTTCTTCCTGCATTGTCATAACAGGTCATCAGATTGTGCAGTCCCAGATCGATCGACAGGTATCGTCCGTTGTCCTGCACAGGAGTTACATCTTCTACCTCGTAAATAATAAGGATCCTGCATGTTCCCTCACTTGCCGGAGGATATATACGGATCTGTTTGATCATATCCGTGTTTGAAAAAACAGGATTTTTCAAATAAAGGTATGCAGCACGGATACCATAGGTAAGATCCATATATTCCTTCAGTTTTTTAGGCAGGGAAAGCCTTACAGACAACGAACCTTTTTCATGCTGAATGCCATTCTGCATGTAAGTGATCGGCATTTTGTCTTTTTTATATCTTGGCGGTCTGGGGTTCTCGATGCCGCCGCTCTTTTTTAAGCAGTAAAAGGATTTCCATGATTTATCCAGAAGCTTACAGACTTCCTGGGCAGTCTGGGATGGAAGAGATTTAAACCACAGATCGTCCTTATGTTTTGATTTCTGATAATACCAGTCCGGATATTTCTCCAGACCTAAGTCTTTATAATTGTTTCTTTCATAATTACAGACATTCCAGAGCTTGTATGCCGCATAGCACATATGTCCCACAATGTTTGCATCATTTTTGCTTAACACAATGGTCGTTTCCTGTGATAACAGCATGCTCCCCCTCCTTCTAATAAGATTTGCTCTGATGCTCGATATAACGTCTGATGTTTTCTTCCGAAACTGATCCGATTGTTTCTACATAATATGAGTGGTTCCAAAGCTGCCCCTTCCAGAGTTTCTGACGGATCTCCGGGTATTTTTCAAAAAGCTTTCTTCCTGTAATCCCTTTTAAATACTTTACAAGATCGGTTACCGACATTTTCGGAGGTGCAGACACAAAACAATGGATATGATCCCCTTCACCGGCTTCAAAAAGATGGACCGTAAATCCTTTATCATCTGCTATTTCCTGAACCAGTTTCCTGAGATAAGCCTCGATCTCTGCAGATAAGATCTTCCTGCGATATTTCACGGACCATACCACATGGTAGTTGATATTATATACGCAGGTTCTTGAATATATTAAATTTTCTTTCATACATATAGTATAACACTATATAGGAAAAAGCGCAAGAAAAATCGAACAAGTATTCGATTTTTCTTGCATTTCAGACGCTTTCATCTCGGCAATTGAATAACCGAGGCTTCCCGCTTGTTATCCTAAAAGACTTCGAAGATTCTGAAATTCCAGCAATTACACCAGCCGATATATTGGAAATGGTTAATCGAACATAAGATTGACAGCTGAGTAAAATTGGCACTTTGGATTATAAGCTCAAAAGAAACACTGGACAACTGATGCAGAAAGCTTTATGATATATGTATCAGTTACGTGAACGATTTGTACGAGGAAAAAAAGAGTCAACACCGTTTTGGGTGAATTGGCTCTTTTTTTGTGCAAAAATAGAAAGTATTATAACCGAATTAAATTTAAGGAGTGATAAAAAATGTAAGTATTTAAAATGCTTGCATTTGCAAGCAAAAACGTATATGATATCAATAAGGAGGAATATACTATGGCAAATACATCAGTTATATATGCAAGAATCGACTCGAATCTTAAGGACAATGCAGAAGGAATTCTCTCACAACTCGGAATTTCGCCATCAAGTGCAATTCAGATGTTATACAGCCAGATTGTACTAAAAAAAGGAATTCCGTTTGAGTTGCGTCTTCCATCAAAGCTTCCAACGATAGACACAATGACGCGGGAACAGCTTGATGCGGAACTTCAAAAGGGCATGGATTCTATTGAAGCAGGAAAAGTATACTCTGCTGCTGAAGTAGAAGCGGCACTTGCAAAGGAGTTTGGCATATGATAAGTAGCTATGAGGTTGGATACTCGACAGACGCATACAACGATTTGCGAGAAATTTATGCCTATATTGCAAACGAACTTCTTGTTCCGGATACTGCTGCCACCCAGCTAAGACGTATCCAGAAGAAAATCTTGTCGTTGGATTTTCTACCATCTCGTTATGCGTTGGTCGAATGGGAACCTTGGCATTCCAAGAAAGTACATCAGCTTCCGGTAGATAACTATATTGTATATTATGTGGTTAAAGAAGAACAAAAGACGGTCACAGTGGTCAGAATATTCTACAGTGGTCAGAATGTTGAGAACATTGTAAATTCGAAAGAAACACTGGACAACTGATGCAGAAAGACTTATGATATATGTATCAGTTACGTGAACGATTTGTACGAGGAAAATAGAGTCAACACCGTTTTAGCGGTAGGTTGGCTCTTTTTTTGTGCAAAAAACAGAATATCGGAGCTGAAATAATGAATGAGGTGAAGAAAAATGAAAACCAAAACAATGTTGTCTTGCGGAGAATCGAGCACTACTGAGGCGGGTAACAAAACATTCCCTATTGTAGGCTTGCAGTTTTGTGCAGACGATTATCTGACATCTGCCGGAATGCAGAAAATGATGTCACTTTTGAATTCGGATGAATTTGAGATCCGGCAGATAGATGGAAAATGCAATACCATTGCATATTTTCTGATCTCTGCGGAACTTTACGATTCGCTGGAAACAGCAGATGTTCATGAGATGGAGGCATTTATCGGAGCGGTCTTGGATGATGTGGAAAAAGAATCTCCAGATGGAGAGTATACATGGCGTGACCATCGAATGCATCTTGAATATCAGTAACGTATACTGCCAGGGAACAAGATTCCATGGCGTGAAAAATAAGAGAAAGGAAAAACTACTATGGAAAAAAAGAAAATTAAAACATCAAAACGAGGACTGACATTTTCATTCTCCGGTCTTAAGCGCTTCTCTCCGGGAAGACATTACCGGTATATCCTGGATGTAGAGTTCAATAACCTGATCCTTCTTCCGGCAAAGGACGGACTCGTGGTTTCGAGGAAGAAGACCAAAAACGGTCAGATCAAATCCTTGATCGATCTCAGAAACCGAGAGATCCGGAATGCGATCCAGCATGCGGATTTCCTTGAGATCGAGATGAAGGAAGACAGCATCCTGGTATCATCCCTGGAGCGTGAGGGTATCCGGAACAGAAGCTTAGAAAACGAGAAGATCATAAGCCTGGATAGATATGTGAACCGGACCTGCGAGATAGAGGTAAGCAAAACGCTTCTCAGAGCTGCAGGAGCTGCCGGAAACATATCAACAGACTATCACCAGATGAGTTTTGCAGAAATATTTGGGAGCCTGGTAGATCGTGATCCGGATGGACCGAAAAAAGTGTCTGGAGAAATAAAAGACGTGATCCGGGTGATTTCCCTGTTTTCCGGAGCCGGAATGTTAGATTACCCGTTTGCCAGGGATAAAAGCTTCAAGATTGTGGCAGCTTTTGAACATGATGAGGAAGCGATTCTGACGTACCGGCATAATATCGGGGACCATATCAGAAATGTGGATATCCGATCGTTAAAGGCAAGCGATCTGCCAGAGGCAGATGTTATAATCGGCGGTCCGCCATGCCAGCCTTATTCAAGAGCAAATCCATCCAAAGAAAAACGAGGGATTTATCATGAAGAGGGGGACATGTTCAAGGAATACATTCGGCTGGTCAAAGAGACTGAAATCCGGGTATTTCTTATCGAGAATGTTCCACAGTTATTGACGGATTCCTACGGGGAAAATATGGATTACCTGCGCGGAGAGCTGGAAAAGAACTACTGCATTGAGGCACGGGTGATCTGTGATGCGGACGTGGGAGGATATACCACCCGCAAACGGGCGTTTATTCTTGGCATACGGCGGCAGAAAGAACCTCTTTCAAACATCTTCCCCAATCTGCTCCTAAGACCGGTTAAAACGGCTGGTGAAGCGATCAGAAAGGTCACGGAAGCCTGGAAAAACTTCTTTGATGTGAGCATTCCAGGAGCAAGAACGAAGGAGAAAATCGCTCTGGTCCCGGAGGGTGGAAACCTGCAAAGCAGCAGCAGTGTGGAAATGGGGTCCCGATCGCAATGGGACGATACTGTATGCAGATGATCAAGAAGTATTTTGCTTCACAGCCAGATTATGTCCTGGCGTGACAAGTAAAATATTGACAGCTAGTTCATGGTGCTGTATACTGAGAAAGTAATAGTTAATTATTAAATGTCATCGGAGTATTAAGTCACATCAATCCCTTCGGGGATTGTATGTGGCTTTTTTTGTACAAAAAAATAAGAATACGACTCCGATGAAACATCAAAAGGAGGAAAAAATATGATTGCACAGGCAGCAAAGACATGGAACGTGTTACAGTTTGTAAAGATGGTGGAGCATGGAACGATTACGTTCAGCAATATCTACCAGAGATCCTATGTATGGGATAAGGACCGGGAGTGTAAGTTATTTGCTTCACTCGTAGAATCATTCCCGATCCCGGCGATCAATGCATCCCGGCATACGGCAGAGAAAAAAGGAGATCCTGGAGTCTATGATCTGCTTAATGGTAAACAGAGGGTAACGGCATTGACGAAGATCTTCGGAGGTGAGGTACGGTGTCAGAACTTATGGCGCTTGCGGCTGAATCCGGAAGATCCGATCGATCTTACGGATGAGGAGAAAGAGTTCCTGAAGTATGGGGAGGAATACGATGAAGGGCAGCTTATCCATACGATCGATGTGAACGGGCTGACCTATAATGAATTACCGTTAAGCATAAGAACGGTGATGGCAAGCCGTATGATGCGCATCGAGTATTATGACAATCTCACCAGGGAAGAGGAACGGCGGATCATCATCAATGCGAACTCTGGAAAAGGAATGTCAGCGATCGAACGTACCAGGATCGAGATGCGATCGTTCGAAACCCTCTTAAAGCTTTCCAAACATCCGATTTTTAATTGCTTGTCGGAAAGCGCAATAAAAGGGTATGTGAACGAAGACATCTGCTTAAAGATGTGGATCGTGTTATATACGGAAGATCCGTCTCTGGAAACCAAAGAAGTTCGTCCGCTGGCAAGGACTGCCATCATCACGGAAGAGCAGATGAAGGAGATCTGGTCCATTTTGTGCAGACTGGAGGAGATCGCAAAACGGGTAGATAAGCCGAATGTGAAAAAGCGCATCTTAGCCAGACTTCACATGAGTACGCTTGCTCCGATCGTTAAGCGCAGCATCGATGACCAGATAAGTATCGAAGAAATGACGGACTGGCTGAGTCACTTTTTTAGCGGAACGAAACGTGCTTCTATTAACGAGAAGTATAACGAAGCCGCAAGAATCTCCACGGCACAGAGAGGAAGCGTGAGAATACGTCTTCATGAGCTGGAAGAGGCGTATGAAAACCGATTCGGAAAACATTGACACCAAATACGACACCACATATAATGGAAACAGGAGGTATATCCTATGTCACAATGGGATAAATTGATAGCACGTATCTGCAACTTATCGAAAGATCTTCGGTTTGATGAGTTGCGAAAAGTGTTGGAAAGTTACGGATATGTGATGGATGCTCCAAGAAGCGGAAGCAGCCATTATACATTTAGAAAACCAGGCTGTATGCCAATCACAATACCAAAGCACGAACCTATCAAAAAGGTATATGTGGAAATGGTAAAACAGGTGGTTGAAAGTGAGGCGAAGAATAATGAAGACAAAGACATTGAGTGATTATATGGCAATGCCCTATCGCATGGAGATTGTAGAGGATAAGGATGAAGGAGGATTTGTTGTTTCCTATCCGGATCTGCCGGGATGTATCACTTGTGGAGAAACGGTAGAGAGTGCAGTAACAAATGCGATTGATGCAAAAAAAACGTGGCTTGAAGCTGCACTGGAAGACGGAGTGGAGATTCATGAACCGGACAGTCTGGAAGATTATTCCGGACAGTTTAAAGTAAGACTCCCGAGAAGTCTGCACAGATCACTGGCAGAACATTCTCAGAGAGAAGGAATCAGCATGAACCAGTATTGCGTATATCTTCTCTCCAGGAATGATGCATTATACTCGAAGAAGTGAACTTACCCACCACGTAGGCACTACATGCCTTGAAGTAAAAGTTTTGTTCTGATATGTGAGGACTGCTGCCGGCATTTGCTGGCAGCAGTCCTCTTTTGCATCATGGTTGTAGAACCGGAACTCAATCTGATATTGAATTCGCACTCCGGATATGATATAATGCGGAATATAAAGTTACGGTTGTTATTGTTTTTTGGAGGATGAGTCGCTGAATAAAAAGTTTGGCGGCTTTTTTTGTTGAAAAAAATTGAAATTCGGGAGAAGCTATGGTACACTTAAGACAGTTTAAAGTGTACCTGGAAGAAAAGTCACAGATGTGGAATGCATTTGTGGCTTTTTTGCGTTTTCCCACAGAGAAAGGGGTAGGCTTATGGCAGAATTAAGAAAAGAAAAAGATGAAAGGATCCAGGGAAACGACCGGATGCTTCTGGACCAGCTCCACAATAAATTGTGGATCCGCTATAATAATAAACGGATGGTCCCGATGGAAGCACTGACCGGGAAATATAAGGTTGCCTGGGATCGCCTGAATAAAGAGATCAACGATCTTCTTGTGGCATTCCTTACGGCAAATCTCTACCGGAAAGTGACTCCGGAAGATAATAAATTTTATATGCGGTTTATCCAGCTCCTTTTTGATAAGTATAAGAGCCGGTATAACGCCGCCTTAAAATGTATCCCGCTGGAAAGAAGAGAGAAGATCCTTCTGGATATCCGGGATGAGATGGGAGACTGTGAAAGTTCCTTCTGTGAGTTACTGTTCCAGAAGCGGCAGGCAGGAAAAGAAAAGAATGCGGATGAGAAAACCATACGATTCGAGGTGATCAAAGCCTGGAACGAGGAGATCAATCCGCAAACAGGAATAACCGTAGCGTGACAAACGACAGAGGGCGGACAGGATTATTCCTGTCTGCCCTTTTGTTATTTTTTATTGATATTATTTTTCTGTCATGCTAATATAAGTGCAGAATTTGATGCTCAGGGGGAGGATGATATTTATGATTTCAAAACCGTTTGCATTCCCCGTTTCGCAATGGGGACTGATCGATGAGAAGCCTGTTTCAAACGATGCGGGGAGAGAGGAGTACCGGGTCGCTATTGGAGAGGTAAAGAATGAAAAGAAAGAGACGATCCGCTATATCGAGGAAAATATATATAAGGATATTTTGAATTGCCTGATCAGTGAGGATGAGAAGGTAAAGAAGCGGTACCGTCTGTACCAGAACTTAAATCAGGTACCGCCGATCATTGTAAAATATGAAAAAGATGTGATTATGCATAACAGCGCGGTCCAGAATTACTATATGAAGATCAAGACGGCACTGGAAGATATTTCCACGGATATTCTGATAAAAGCCATTGCGGAAGCCAAAAGCAGCAGCCGCTGGAGTGCAAAGAAGGGAGACGGGATCCGCGCCCTGGAAGCTCTTGTACGTGCAAAAACCGGCGTAAATTATCACACGGAATTGATCCTGTATACGGTAAAGTGTTCGATCTTAGAGACAGAAGAAGATCCTCTGAAAATCCATACAATCCTTAGCCAGATGACCGAGGATCAGATCGTGGATTTCATTGGAGCTGTAAAAGAATACAGTATCGCAGAAGAGATGAGCAACGAGACGCTTGGAAAGCTTTTGGACACCTACAAAATAGAAGAGATTGAGGCAGAGGTCAACAAGGCAGTGACAACCAGATATTTCCTTGGACTGCTGGCATGATGTGGTGATAAATTTATGAAAAAAGAAACGATTTTAGGAGCAATCGCGGCATTATGCATTGCTTTTGCAAGTCCAGTCTGTGTGTATGCAGACGCAGCACCAACGATTACGATTTTAAAAGGAAATCCATCCAGTCCGACAGATCCGCCGTATACGTTTACCTTCCGGGTATCGGATTCTGAGGGAATCACATCCATTAAGGTGAACGGACGGGAACTTGGTGCCAATGGAGCGGATGAATATGATATTGACTGGAGTACGTCCTATAATGGTACGTTTACTCTCACGGCAACCAATACAAACGGCGGGACCAGTTCGAAGAATCTGGAGCTGACGAACATCAGGAGCGGAGCAGCGGCTGGGGCATCCAGACCGGCAGAGATCCCCGCAGTAACAGCGGCACCGACTCCTGCTGCCACAACTGCTCCTGCAACCCAGGCACCGCAAACTGCTCCTGCGACCCAGGCGGTCCCGCCAACGACTCGTGCAGCAGCAACGACCCAGGCTGCGCCAACCCAGGCACCAACAGAGACACAGACAGAGCCGGAAAGCACTGCTCCGGAGACAGAATCGAGCTTGGAAGAATATACGGAACCGGAAAGTGAGTCGGCTGAGGAGAGTATGGAGGAGTCTACGGCAGCAGAAGAGACCTTGCCGGAAAGCGAACCTCCGACAGAAGAAACAGAGACAGTCGAAGAGACCGAAGAAGAATATCCGCCGGATTCCTACCGCTTATATCCCGGAGGAAAAACCAATCGGACAATCCCGTACCTCTTAGCAACGGCTTGTCTTTTTGTTTCAATTTACTGTGTCATTACGATCTCGCTCAATAAAAAGAGGCTGAGACTCTACAAAGAGCTTCTGACGGCATTAGAACGCCGGAAGAAACATAAGCGATGGGAATAATACAAAGGACAGCACTGGAGTGAAACCATGGGGAACTGTTCGGAAGAAAAACCAAGATCCTGTATCCCGGCGAATACGGTATACGGACCCTACATGATTTATCCGGATGCCACGATCATCGATATAGGAAAAAAGAAAAAAATCAAGAAGGTTCTCCGGAATGGCAAGTATTATGTAGGACTGCGTCTGCATAACGAAGAGAATCTGAGATACTACAGCCTATACCGGATCTTATATGAAGCATTTGTGGACCCTTCGATCGGAGCGCAGGATTACATTATTCCGGCAGATGGGGATTATAAAAATCTGGATATTTCAAATTTGAAGAAAGTCAGTGCAAGTGAATTTCATAAGGTACATCCTTCTGGGAGAAAGAAAAAGATAACAAAGAAGGAATATGAAGAGATCTGTGAATTGAGAAAAAACGGATTGTCGTATCGGGCAATCGCGGCAAAATATAGGGTGTCGCATTATGTGGTCCAAAAGCTATTGCGAAATGGATTCTATACGAAAGGGGATTGATACCATATGCTTATAAAGCATCAGATAAGAAAGAAAAAGGGAAAACTCCTGGCGATCGGAGTTGCAATGGGGCTTATGTCCTGCACGATTACAGGATGTTCTGCGATTATTCAGCAGGAAGAAGTTGTCCTGGATATTCCGGAATATAAGGAAAGTGATCTGCCGGATGGAGTCTTTTTGAAGGTAGACGATACCTTCTATGCTCCCTATAATGAAGGAAAAACATACGGACAAACAGCAATGAACAGTTCTCCGGACCGGGTAATCTGGTACCTGGAGGGAGAAGAAAAGCATATCCCGACATTCAAAAACGGATATCAGATCGTATACAAAAATAAATCGGAACTGCCGGATCAGTTCAGCCTGGAAGGATTTGAATATGTCTGCGACAGCGTTGGCATAAAGGATATCCGGCTGGATGATAAGGGAAGATATACCTTATATGCAGCCACACTCAAAGAGGGAAGCGATGCGGAAACCGCATTGCAGGATCTGATCGGAGATACATCCGTGATCCTTGACAACGTGGATGGAAATCCCGTAAACAGCAACATCATCACCAGGACCGGATCGATCAATGGATTGGAACTGGGAAAGACTTACACACTGGGCTTTTACATTGGTACGGAATACAGGGAGTGCCAGGTAAAGGCGGACACGCAGATCTATGTATCAAAAAGCGTCAACACGATCGTACATTACGAGCTGACGAAGAGCGGGTACATGATCCTACAGATGCCGGATCTTATGACTCCGGGATATTATGACATCGATAATTCCGGAGTTGTAAATTATACCGGAATCCTGGAGAACGGAGACAAATAGCATGCAGTCAGGGATGATTATTAAGAAAATGGCAGCAGGAAACTTTGGAATAAATGAAGTGATTGCAGCAATCGTGATCCTGATCTTTTTGTACAACATCAGACAGGGATATAAAAAAGGATTCCTGAAACAGGCAGCATTTTACATCAATACGGTGATCGCGCTGGTGCTGGCACCGATTGCAATGCCGGTTTTCATCACAGGCTTAAATGCGTTCGGAATCACGCATGAGCTGGAAAAGATGATTCAAGGGTACATTGATATGTATACATACAGCCATTCCATGGCAGGAGTCAGACTGGCTGAAATAAACGCAAGCAATGCAGCACTGATCTCACAGGATGAGATCACGAAGTACATTGTTGCGCAAAATGGGGGCATCATTGCACGAAATATCGTAAGGACCCTGTCCTATGCGATGGGATATTCAGCGATCCGGTTCCTTATGAATTTTTTGACGGTTTCAACAAAGATAATTACGGCATTCCCGGTGATCCATGAATGCGACAAAGCGTTGGGAGCTGCGGCAGCAGGAATTCTGACACTACTTGTTTTGTGGCTGATCCTTGCAGGAATTTCTGTACTTTCCTTCATTCCGCCGGTCGCATATGTCGATGCTATGTTATCGAACATTCCGATTCTTGCACAGATAAAATTACTTAATCCGCTGCAACTTCTTATGAGCGGATTGGAACATATTTCCCACCATTAACGAAAAAAGAGTCTGATCATTTTATCATTTGTGATCAGACTCTTTTTTCTTCCAGATAGCATAGTCTTTTTATAGCATCTGATACGCATTACAAGGAGTTTTTTCTGCCAGCTGCTCAAATCCACACATTCTCTATGGAGAATGAGACAAAAGCAGGATAGCAAATCTTTGGCAATACAGACGCAAAGCCTAAAATCCACGCATCCCGTGTGGGATGCGACTATAATACCACTGCGGTCATAATTTGTAAAGGTTTGCTAAAATCCACGCATCCCACGGGGGATGCGACACGCTAAACCCGTGCCATGGTCTTCCACGTACTGCTAAAATCCACGCATCCCACGGGGGATGCGACCGAAGTAATGCCGTTTTTCTTACCAAGGAAGTGTGCTAAAATCCACGCATCCCACAGGGGATGCGACTGCATATCGATGTCCGTTTCCAAATCTTTGGCATGCTAAAATCCACGCATCCCACAGGGGATACGACCGCAAAATATAGTGTCTGCTCATGCAAAAAGGCTATAGTTCGCACAAATATACTCTATTTTTTCTCATCCAACCAGATAGGATGAATAGAAAACGGGAGGTATTTTATCTTTTCCGGTGCGAATCGCCCAGGGAAATTCTGAGCACTTGAGGTTCGCACGTTTCACTCGTGATCATCTCCGCTCCGTTGCATCTATTGTACATGACAGCTCCTATGATGTCAAATGGATCGCTTTTCCAATAACAATCCGCTTCGCATCGTTTCAGTTTGTCTACAGAATCAGTGGACAATTTCCTGAAGGGCTGATATAATATGCTTATCAGTGTTTGTATTGTATATGTCAATGGATATTAGGTTCATAGCTCCTTTATGGGAGCTGTGGACCTTTTTTTGTACAAAAACTGAAAATCATTGAGAAGGAGGGCAGCAGCACTACTAAGCAACCAAAAAGAAGCGGGGATATGATCCGATCATATTCAGCTGTTGATCAAATAAAAAGGAGAAGAATTATGGAGTTTGATATTTTCGAAGGAAACATGGAACGATTAAGAGAAAAAATGAAAAAGATGGAGAAAAAGTGCGCTAAGTATGGAAATCCATTCCACTATGAAGAAAAGGGAGAAACATTTAAAACGGTGGATGTCTTAGTGCCTGGGACGAATGAGACAGAAAAAAGGGTACTTCGGTACATTGTAGTCGATGTCAGTGGATCTCCGATCATCAATAACTGGAAATTCATTGCATCCTGCACACATACAGCCTACGGGAACATCTTTGGAAAGGCATGTTGGGATGTTGAAATCCCGAAGAGATATTATCATTCGGATTGCGTATGCGAGCACTGCAACAGCCGGAGGATCCGAAAAGAGACCTACATCATAAAGAATGAAGAGACTGGTGAGTTCAAGCAGGTAGGAAAGAGCTGCCTGAAGGATTATACCAATGGAATGTCATCCGAAATGGTGGCAGCTTATATCAGCCTTTACGATGAGGTCATCAGCTATGAGGCACCACCGCTAGGCTATGAACATAAAAAACGCTATGCGGAGCTAAGGGAAGCATTGCTCTACATAGCAGAGACCATAAGACATTATGGGTATGTACGATCATCCGAGGAAGAGGCGGACAGCACAAAACGGATGTCTTACGGCTTTTATGCGGCAGATCATGGCTGGATAGATGGCAGATTATGCCAGGAGTACCAGAATGATATGGAGCGGATCAGCTTCACGTTCGATCTGGACGAAAACAAAGTGCTGGTAAAGGAAGCACTGGAGTGGATAAAGACGCAGGAAGAGGAGAATAACTATATGCATAACCTCAAAACGGTATGCCAGCAGGAATACATAGATTATTCAAACTGGGGAATTCTCTGCAGCCTGTTTCCGTCCTATTATCGGAGTCAGAAAAGAGATGGGGAAAAAGAAGAAACAGTGAAACGAAGCCAGTATGTCGGACAAATTGGCGAGAGGATCACCATTGAAGCGAAGAATGTCTCCGTTGTAGCCAGGTGGGACACCATGTTCGGAGAAACACAGCTGTATCAGATCCTTGGAAAGGATGGAAATGTGTTTGTCTGGAAAACCGGCACCAACGGAAGAATCCAGAGCCATTCGCTGATTCTCGGCACCGTAAAGGACCATAGAAAATACCATGGAATCATGCAGACGGAACTTACACGCTGCAAAACGATACGGTTTTTGAAACATGAAGAGAATGACTCAGAGGAATCCGGCGAAACGGGTGATTCGGAATCAGCAGCAGTGTAGAACAGTCGAGGCTTATCGCATACCGGAAGAAAGAATACTTTCTTTCTTCCGGCTCATGTGATAGGATAGGATGAGAGGTGAACCTATGATTTATACATCGAAAGATGCCATAAAGGTGCGGGTATATGAAACATACCTTGCGAAAGAGAAAATGAATTCAGATCTCTTCGACTTCCAGGTCCGGCTTCCTAAATATCTGTTACTGGAGACATATGCAGAGATACTGCACGCCATAGAGCCGGATTCCATGGTGGTTCAGCTAAGTAATGTCAAAATCATAAAAAATGATTTTGAAAAACTGATCGCTGGAGATCGGATTGAACCAGGGTTCCTGGCGGTAGGAGATGAAGTCTTTGAGGGCAACTACAAGGACTTCATGTTCAGGCTGGTCGGAAAAGAGGCAGAAACTGGAATTTACCGCATCATTAGTCCGTTTTTTGAAAAAAAACGTGTAAGAGGGTTCCAGTACCCCCTTATCGAATGATCCGGGAATTCTGGAACATTCGATAAGTATCGGAGTATCGGCAGACAGCAACAAAGTAGTTGAAATTTTACCTGTCAGAAGGTATAATACTACATAGTAGTTGTTCGATGTCGTAGTCAATGTCAAAGGAAAAAAAGGTCTATATTTCCCATATGGGGGATATGGACCTTTTTTTGTTGAAAAAATAAAAAGAAAGGAGAAGCAGACAAAAAGATTTCGATGCAGCTGCAAAAATAAAAAATCAGGAGGAAAATATGAACAAGGCACCACGTTTTATGAAAGAATATGCAAAGTACAAGACTTTAAATATTCTCAGAAATGAACTGATGAAGGAGGAGTTCAAGAATAAGGGGACCAAAACAATCCAGGGAGCGTTAAGAGCCTATGAGAAGGGCATGATTACCGTGGATGAAACAATGAACCTTATCAATAACTGCTTTGAATAAGAAAGGAAATCAAAATGAGCTGTTCAATTAGAGTACTGACAAATGTAGACGAGTGGATGGAGTGGAGCAAAGAGACGTTATCGGATCCGGAGGCAAGAAAAAAGGCGGTTGAAGAGATCAGAGAATCGCTCAGGATAAATCTCGAAGAAGAATATCCGGGTGAAATCTGGTATGTCAGAGAGTGCATGCCGGATGTGAGCCTGGACAGCGATGAACTGATCTTTGGATTCGAACGTCCGGAGGCAATCTGTAAGACTGTAGAAAACTGGAATCTGAAAAGCACAAAAAACTGTATCAACCAGATGAAAAAATTGGAGGATCAGGCGCGTGATAAGGGATTTCAGACACTCTCAGCCTATCTGGAGTCTGCCATTAACGATGATGGAAATATCAGCGGCGTGTCCCTGTATTCATTACGGAAAGCTTTGGATGCAGCAGACGATATGCTTTCCGCTGAATCACCATATCTGGCACAGATTCAGTACAAGGATATCAAAAGCGGGTATTCATACGAATATAAAGGTGTCCGATTGGATCCGGGAGCAAAAGCTTATATTCTGGAACATCCGGAAGAGTACGTGCTGATTGAGATTGATTATGATTAAATATAGCAATTCCACTCAGAGAGGTAGTTTGTGTATGAATAGGAGGGGAAAACTATGGTACTGACACCAGAGTATACAAAAACATTGAATTTCAAAAAGGAACTGAAAAAACCGGACGAATGCAGCCTGGCGCTGTTTTTTGAAAAGATAAAAGAAGCCATCCGGTCCACGGATGACGGAGAGAAAGTATTAAGATCCATGGAATATTTCCATGCTGGAGGCAATCTGAAAATGATTCGCTCTGGCAGCAGAGAAACCTTCTATGCGGATATTCAGCCTGGAGGATGTGAAGGAATCTTGGTGTGCTTTTACTACTCGCCGGACGGAACAAGGGACACTGCAGCCTATATTGGATCTGCGAAAACCCTGGAAGAAGATAGTTCGGGATACATACACATAGGATCCATAGCCGGATTGTTTATCCGATTTGCCTATATGATCGTGTACCTGAACTTCAACTAAAAAAGGAGGGTACAGAATGGTAAAGAGGACATGGTACCAGGATTGCTACAATGAAAAGAAGACCTGGGAAGTCGTAAAAATGAATGGTGCCTATTATTTGCGCCAGTACATCAATGAACGGCAATTCGGAAGAGGTCTTCGTACCACAAAGAAATACCTGGAAAGTACAGGAATTCTGGAGTTTGAAAAAATAAGATAATGAGCTGTCGGAAGACGAGGCAGCAGAAAGAGGAAGGTATGGCAAACTTTTATAAGCTGGCAGATCTCATAACCCAGAAAGCAGTCCAGGAACTCCCGAAGATCCTGGATGATATGGGATATGCAGGAAAATACGAGATTAAGAAAACGTGGGGAATCGATTACCTGTCAATCAATTCGAACTACAAGGTCGTTTCCAGAGCACTGAAAAGGGCAGAAGAGGCTGCTCACGGGGAAGCAGGACGCTTGATCAAAATCAAGCAGACAACATTTGCAGAACTGTGGGTGCCGGAATCAGAAGCCAAGACCCTGAAAGAAGCCTATGAAACGGCACTTCAGGCAGTCGAAAACGGCTGGAAAGTTGATAACGATCCGATTGTTGAAGTAAAATGCGCGGAAGACAATGAATACCGCGATGAGTATATTCTGGAAAAGCTGTAGAAAGATGGTAGGCTGGTGGTTCTTGATGGAATTACCAGCCTGCCTGGTTTACTGAATTAAGAAAGTGAGGAAAACGAAATGACATTCGATGAAGCCAAAAAACTGAAAGAATATAACTTCAAATTAAATGGAATTGAACGCCTGATTGATGATATCCGGAACAATTACATGAGGGACATGTATGAAGACGGAGAACGGTATATCGGAGTCGCTGTGTTGGAAATTGGATACATTGATATCGAAGTCAACGTAATGACAGAAGAACAGGTTTCCAGAAAGCCGCATCCAGGAGACAAGACCCCTGTAATTGATTACTTCATTTGTCTCAAAAATGATGAATGGGAATCGGAAGGATACCTGGATTACAACATCCAGGTTGACTGGAATGCAGATGACTGGAAGGAACAGTTAGAAAAGGATATGTTTCAGGCTCTGGACGAGTACGTGAAGAAACACGGATTCCATTATAACCAGCCTAATTATGGGTGGATGCACAAGTCATACCAGGAACATATCGCAAAGAAAAATAAGTAATAAGGAGAAAAAATATGTATACGGTCAAATATGAAAAGTATTATAATGATTATAGAAAATCCCAGGAGGTTAAAACATTCCGTAGCTTAGAGGAAGTTGCTGACTGGTTATTTGGAATGGTCCGAGGCGAATATAGCAAATCAGTGCTTTTTTTTGTTGACTTGGACAATACATGGAGCAGAATTGAACGTCTGGATCCTAGCTGCATTCAGTCTGGGGACGGGGAATGGATGTACAGCGTTGAGCAGATTGAGAAAGATGGAGTGATCATCTATTCCTGCGGCACGTTTACGAATGGAATCCGGCATTGCAATGAGGAAGTCAAGCAGTGGCTCAAAGAGTGCCGGAAGAGAAAGGAACATCCGCAGTTCAACTTCGGATAATCTGATATTGGCATTTCAAATCCGTCCGCTATGATAGGGGACGGAATCTGGAATAGTGGCAGAATATAAAACCGGATATCGCCCGATATCTGCTACAAAGAAAGGGATAAAGCATGACAGAAGAAAACATCAGAAAAATGGTAGAGAAATATGAAATCAAAGATAACCGTGATGGACGTATTCGCGCTTATCATGTGAAAACAGACGAGGAGAAAAAACAGATTGGTGAGCATAAGGCTGAAATCCTGGCGTATCTGAAAAGGGAAGAGGAGAAGAAAAAAGAGGAGTATTTGAGAAAAACCTCTTTTTTCGAGTCGATTCCTGGGGTGAAGGAAATCCGGAAAGCCCGTGAGGAATGGAGGGATTACCAGTTTGAGTTCCAGAGAGCATTTGAGCGTGGAACCGGACGGTACCCGGACAGCCCTTCCATTGATGCAGCAGGAATTAAGAAACTGGAGGAGCAGTATCCGGAAGCGGTGTTCGCACTGGATATGGAATATAAAAAGGGCAGTGCCAATTATGAGTTGGCTGGCATTGCCGAAAAGGCTTATAACGCCTTATGCAATGGAGAAGCCTGGGAGGCAGTCAAAAAGCAGTACGATAAAGATAATGACGAATTTGTATTACGTCATGTATGGGATTGATTATAGGAGGTCTGGATATGATGAAGTGCGAAAATTGCAAATACTTCTTTTACGATTCTTCGGTAGGGATTTCGGAATGCGGACAGTATGACAACATGACCGAAGAAGAGACAGATAAGTATTATGTGGAGGGGGAAGCAAACTGTCCTTATTGGAAGGAAGATGATCAATAATGATCAATAAGGATAATGATAATGATTAACAGGCAGCAGAAGTTGACACAACAGCTGGTACATAGTATAATACTCATATCAGTAATTGTGTTTTAAAAATGTAAAGGGAAGATAAGGTTCATACTCTCTGCGGAGAGTGTGGACCTTTTTTTGTACCTACAAACAGAATTACTTTGACATAGATCCCCGAATATCCAGGCTGGGGACCTGGTTTATATAGATAGCAAACAGGCGGCATTACCCAAAGACTTTGAGGTCTGAGGGATGCTAGAAAAAATCCTAGAAGATAGGTCAGCGGAGATAGAGATCGATGCTGTATGTGGAGGTTTTTATGAATAAAAAAATAACATTTATTCTGATGGTAGCGGTGATGATAGCTATTATCAGCTCCCCTAATGCGTTAGGGAGAATTATGCGGAACATCAAAAAGGCAGCAGGAAGAGGAATAAATGCCATTCTTTCAAATAAGTGGACGGTATGTGCTTCTGTACTGTTGGTGGCAATAGTACATATCGCCGTGATGGCAGTTACAGCTCTGGTATTCGGATGGAGCGCAGGAAAGATCCTGACAGTAAAATTCGGAGACTGGGGATTTGCAGCCGGACTCGGCATGTATCCGGCAAGCTTTCACATCATGGTGCAGATCTTGCTTAGGATGAGAGAACGCGCTGCAACATGCCAGAATCCTGCATTAAAGCAGCTCATCCTTGAGACTGTAAAGACGTGGGGGGATGGCTACGAATGCACATCCAGACTATTTAAAAAAATTAACAAGAGCAAGTTTTACATTTATATTGTTCCAAGCATCATCAAGATGCCATACGAAATGTGGCTGGAACAGTTAGGAAAGCTTGCGTAAATAAATAACAATGTGAGAACGGGCAGAATGCGAAGTGCATTCTGCCCGTTTGCTTATTAAAATCAGGAGGAAATAACAATATGAAAATCTTAAAAGAAATGGAAACCGGATATGGAACAGGAAAATGGATTTTAGCTGACATGGGTGATGAGTTCTATGGATACGGAACCCCTACAGACTTCAAGTCCATATATGGACTCCCAGTCAATCAGTGTGGATCCAGAGCGGAAGTTATTGAGAGTCTGTCTTCCAGAGCATCATGCTGTAAAAAGACGCTTTCCAAATATCAGAGGGAGTTCAAAAAAAGCTTCTCAGAAGGTTGGAAACAGCTTATGCTTATAGAGGAGAAAGAACTGGAGATGCTGCTTACATTTGCCAGAACATTAAGAGGAAACGAGACAGAAGCGGCTAGTGTGTGTGAAAGCCTCACAATCAAGCTTAATGGAAGAATGCATAAGATCTGTATTCCGACCGATGAAAGTCAGTTAAACGAGCTTCTGGGGGATCAGAGAAGCGTTTTTGTTGCAGATTGGGAAGGACCGTATCCTATTTTGGATGACTACGTGGATATTCAAAAAATTAACCAGGACTTTCGGGAAATCAATGCTCAGGGGCTGGAAGAAGGAGAAGTAAGAGCTTTATTCCAGGCATCCGATCTTTCAGGAGAAGAAACGACAGAGAAAATTTTAAAAGGAGAGTATTTCCTTTTGGAACTTGGAGCTGATACAGATTCCTGGACGATGGGGCTGAAGCAAAAAACTGCATTGGCAATTTGCTCCTCCTACCAGGCGATTCCGGCACTTGCAGAAGCCTTTGAAGCGAGTGGAGGAGAAATTCCGGATGAACTCATAGGTTACATTGATTGGGAACGTGTGTGGCGTGAATGTGTGCTTGCCGGATGGAAACTGGTACGTGATAATAGAACCGGAACATACTGGGTATGCAATATCTAAACGAAAGTAGTGAATAAATAAGAAAATTTTGGTATAATAAAAAAAACAGAAAAGGAGATGGATATAATGACTAATACAGAAGCTTGGGATTATGCGATCGGAATGATTAGGGTAGATGGACTTGAGCCTACTGCTGATTTCAAAGAATACATTGAAAAAGAAAAAAGTGGAAAGGTAACCATGGAGGATGTAAAGAAATTTTTGGATAAAAAATATAAAATGAAGGAGTCTGCCAATGCGTGATCCATATTTGTATGAAGACAGTGATGTGTTAAAAAACAAACTGGATATCAAAACGCAAGATGGACTAAATGATGCAGAGGCGGATTATGTGGTATATCGCTTAAAAGATTTAGCAATGAATCCGTTGCCTGGAGAGTATGATACTAAACATCTTTTAAGGATGCACTATTGTATTTTTCAGGACTTATATGAATGGGCGGGAGAACCGCGTACTATTGCCATTTATAAGGAGGAAGATGTCCTTGGAGGTATGTCAGTAGAATACTCTGATCCATCTGATATTCGAAAAGATATCCATAATGTCCTTTTTAATATGAGAAAGAAGCCTTGGAAAGATATGGACAGAAAACAGGTAACAGTCGAATTTTGTGATTCTTTAGCACGATTATGGAAGGTACATCCCTTCCGGGAAGGAAATACTAGAACAACAATAACATTTTGTTGCCAGTATGCAGATTCAATCGGTTTAAAAATCAACAGAGAGCTGTTTGAGAAAAACAGCGGATATGTTCGGACAGCACTTGTGGCATACAATGCATATTTTGCTGATGGCAGTAATTTTTCCAAAAAAGAATATTTGGAGAAAATAGTCTATGATGCAATAGGCGAATGAGTGATTCAAAAAATCTGCAGAGTAGAAATATTCTGCAGATTTTTTGTTCTATATAGAATTTATAAAACAGATTGCAAATAACAGTCGTATGGAAGATACAAAAGGAATGTCGGTAAGTTATGTATAAGGTCGGTGTCAATATTGACACCGTGAGAGGTGTCGATAGGGTCAAAGGAGGATAAGAAAGATATGACAAAGATTTTATCAGTATCTGATTTAAAAAATTATAATGAAGTCTTAAAAAATTGTCATAAAGGAGAACCAATATATCTTACTGAGAATGACAAAGTACGTGTTGTAGTTATGGATAGCGAGGATTATGTGCGCGATCGAGCAGAAAAAAAACTTCTGATGAAATTACAGAAAGCTGAAGAAGCGGTGAAGGATGGCGAAGGCTGGTTGAGTTTAGCTGAGGTGAAATCACTTGTGAGGGAGTAGTAGATAATGAATATAAGCAGAGAAAAAGACAAACGCTATAAAATCAGCAAATTGGCAAAAATAAGGAATAGGCACTTTACAATATTTCAGAAGAATGATATGCTAAAAACGTAGACATCATTCTGAAAAGAAGATGTCTACGATATCCGATTCGACATTTTTCGGGAAATAGCCTCTGCAAAACAGGGGCTATTTTTCCGTTTTATGGTAAAGCACTGGGATGTGTACATTATAAAAAACACTTGCAAATCCAGTGCTTATCGCTTATAATATGAGTATCAGTTTTTGTTCTTGAATCGTTTACGGAGTATTAAGTCCATTTATCTCAAAAGGAGATAATGGGCTTTTTTTGTACCCAAAAACAGAAGGAATGAAAGCTTTCATATAGACCCCTTAATCATCCAGACTTAGGGGACCTGGTTTATATAGAGTAACTTATTAACAAGAGCCAATGGTTCAGAAGCACCCGGTATTACCCAAATATAAAAATAAACATGGATATCGGAGAAAATCCTATGTGTAAAATACATAGGTCAGCGGAGATAGTATCAAGAGCTGACAGGAGAATATATGAGAACAGTATTATACAAAGTAGAAACATCTGACAAATTCAACACTGAAAATGAGCTTGAGTGCAGCATGGAGCTTGCGTGCTGCTCTTCAGCGGAGCTTGCCGATAAAGCCATTGAGTGGCTGACAGATGATGATGGATGGGATGAAGACGACCTTGAAATCATAAGAGAAGCCGAAGGTATGCCACTCGATGTCGTAGATCTTGATGGTGACATTGCGCAGCTCGGAGGTGATGAGGCAGATGCGGATTTCAATACGATCTATGAGATCAACTGTCTCCATTTCTATGGGGTGGAAGACAAGACTCTTGCACGCTGTTCTTCAGAGCGCATTGCGGAAGAGGCAAGACAGAAACTCATCGAAGACGGTTGGGATGAGGAGTCACTGGAGATCACGGAATTAGAGTTGAATGTAATCCGGATCAATGACAAAGTGATCCGGATCGGCGAGTTGAAAGACACCAAATCCGATAATGTCAACGGATATCACGCAAGATGTGATGGAACCGTGACATTAAGAAATGCGAAAGACGGAGCAGCTATCACCGAGATGAAGAAAGGGCTGAACAAAGTATTGAAAAAATATTTTGTCAACTACGATTTTCGTCTTGACGGATATTATGTTGACCTCTGGATAGAGGATCGGTACGAAGAAGAGTATATTATGGAACTCCTTAATACACTTTCTCCGTACATCACGAAAGGCAAATTTGCGTGTGTCGGACAGGATACCAGTGCATGGAGATTTGTCTTCAATCCAGAGGAAAATCAGTGGAACTGCGAAGAGGGAAGCATCGTGTATGGATTTGGAAGCTATACAGATGAAGCCTTAATCGAAGAAATGAAAAGGAGGGGATATAAAGTAACAAAATAATCGTACACGTATGAAAATCATCATGGTGATAGGAAAATCACCATGGAAGGATAATCATACGATACGATCATTTCCTGGAGAGGAGAAAAGGCTGTCACATTGTGGCAGCCTTTTTTGCATGATAAGAAGGAATAAAATTCTGGAATCACAAAGGATCATCAGTTCGCGGATGCAATAATTTAAAATTGCAAAAGAGACTGGAAATTGCTATAATAGGGACAGATCGTGGCAGCAAGCGGTCTACCCTTGTCAAATTGCTGCAAAGGAGAAGAAACCGAAAGGGCAGCCTGTCCCGGTTTCTTCTTTTTTGTTGTGAAAACCCAGCCTTGGTAAGCCCCTGGTCCTGCTGCCGCCACTGCCGCAAATATTCGCCTTATAACAATACTCATAACATTCCGATCCCACATCCCTCTATTATGTAATATATATTCGCCTTATATCATTAAGGAATACATCTAACCAGCCTCGTTCCTTCTCTCCCCGCATCCATTTTCTCTCCCTTCCACTGCTCGATAATTTCCTTGTGGCAGCCTCTTTTTTTTGTCGAATTTTTTTATTTTGTATTCTTTTTCTTGTGTGTTTCATTATTTCTTTTATTTATTTGCGCGCCCCTTTTGCGCCTGGCGGTGGACATAAAAAAATGCTGAAAGAAAAGAATTCGAAAAGATAAGAATGCAAGAATATAAAAGGATGAGGCTGGAAGGGAGTAGAGGGAGAGCAGTACCGGCATGGAGCCACAGGAAATATCTGCGCCCGCAAGGGCAGCAGGAGTGCGTAGAAAAGCCAGGTGCATTTAGAGGGAAGCCAGGGCAACAGAAGGGAGATAATGGTGTGTGTTCCTTAGTGATATAAGGCGAATAAGTTTTACATAACTGCCACTCTCCTGTTTTCGGGTGCCTGGAGGTAAAATGTAAAGTAATTGCATGGATATTATGCGATTATTGTCAAAAATTATTGCATTTGCTTATATCCTGACCTATAATAGCCATATCATATTCTGAGGGGGACTGCTATGGATGCTCTCGAATTCCGCATGGAAAAGATCATCAACCATATAATTTCCACGACCTATCCGGACAAGCATTTCGCCAGGCTGCATGTGGTCTTTCTACGAAAGGATACGAAATCCTTCCACAGAACCTATGATCCGAAAAAGCAGCTTGCCAGGATCGGTAATCTCTCCAGATCACCGGCGCACATCATTGCAACTCTTCTGCATGAGGCGGCACATCACTGCGAACTCCTATTATCCGGACAGACCGGTCACCAGAGGTCCTTCTATCTGATCTATCACGATCTCATGGTCTCTGCGATCCGTATGGGGCTTCTTTCCTATGAGGCGGTAAAGGATGTCTCGGATTCTGCTTCGATCCGGCAGCTGGAACGATACTTTGGACCAATTACGGAGACTGCGGATCCAACCTTCCGCTATCTGCCGGGGAAAGCGCTTCTTTATGCGTTCAATGGATTTTCCCATAAGGACACCCTGAAGCCTCGCGGATATCATTACAATTCCAGAGCGAAAGCCTGGGAACGCGTCATCGATCGATCGGCGCTCAAGGATGAACTCTCTTTCTTACGGTCCCTTCCGGGTATCATTCCCTACGCTACGGATGATTTCCTGGATCTCACGGTTCTGGCTTCCATTGTGGTCTCCGGAGATACCTATTCCAAAAAGGATATTCTCCGGTCCCTCAATTTCTCGTACCGGAAGAAACTTCCCGGAACGGACCACAGCGGCTGGATCAAATATGTCCGATCGGAAGAAATCCCGGACTACAAAAATGCAATTCAGATCTTACAGGGAACCCCTGGGATCCTTGTTAAGGTCCGCTATTAAATGCATGGTCCTTTCCGGATGGAACCTCTCAGCAAATACGAAAAGAAAGGCTTACTATGAAAAAAGAAAAAACAACTCACAGCACTGATGCCAGCTCATCACAGAAGTATACGATCCCTATCGTCACGGAAAAGGAAGCCAGGATCCGCATCATCAAGGATTTCCTGATCTTTATGCTCCCGATCCTGCTGCTCCTTGTGATTTTCCGCTTTTTCTTTATGATCGGTCTGGTCCCCTCAGAAAGCATGTACCCGCTCATGACTACGGATTCTGCCATCATCGCAAACCGCATTGCTTATGATTTCACGGAACCAAGCCGGGGAGATGTGATCATCTTCCGGAACGGCTCCAGCTACATGACAAAGCGGATCATCGGAATTCCAGGAGATAAAGTCTCCATCCAGAACGGCATCGTCTATATCAATGAGCAGCCGGTCACGGAAAGCTATCTTTCCCCGGATGTCCACACCTTGCCGCTAAATGGACGGAATTATTTTGAGGTCCCAGACAGCAGCTACTTTGTCCTGGGCGATAACCGGGAACACTCCTACGACTCCCGTGCATGGGATGATCCATACGTTCCCATTGATCACATTGCAGGAAAGGTCCTTTGCGTGTTCTCCCTTCACCCGGTTTCCTACCGAGGTGTGACGGAGATTGCGATCGAACCGATCCACTCCGGTGCTCCGGCTTATGATCCGGATAACATCGTGACGGAAGCGACCGGGACGGCAACAGGAACAGATTCCCTTACGCCCGACCCGAATTCGGCAGCGACACTCCCCGTGGAGACGATCGCACCGGAAGATGTGACAGAACCTGTCACCGAAGAGGAAACATCCGAGGAAACATCCGAAGAAGCTTCTGGAGAGACGGCGGCAGCAGAAGAGAGCAGTGCTGATTCCGAGACAGACAGTACCGCAGAAACGGAATAGGAGAGAAAAAACATTATGATCAGAAAAAAAGCTATCATTTATTTATGCAGCCTTGCGATTGCCACTGCCGCATTTTCAGCCGGCTGCACCAGGCTTTCGGAAGGATCCGATAATTCAGACGTATCTTTTGAAGCGAATGCCGAAAACCTGGAAGAAGGATCCGTTGCAAAAGCGGAAAATTGTGTGAAGAACTTTATCAATGCCATCAACACCCAGAATTTTGACGGAATCGCCGATATGATCTACCTTCCGGAGAATGCATTCGTGTCCGATAAGAACGTAGAGTGGTATCTGCAAAGAAGCGGCGTGTCGGACATTACCGGTGTCAAAATCAAGAATTTTGACGTGGAGATTTCCGATGGTGCTCTGACGAAGGATGCGACCGTTTACATCAATAAGTCTGGCTACCAGTTTTCGCTTGCCATGGATGCAGACAATCAGTGGAAGATCGTCATGAATGATATGTTCGTTGAAAACTGGAGCCTAAAAGTTCCGAAAGGCTGCACGATCGCCGTGGATGGCGTGGATGTGGACCAGTATAAGATCCCGGCTACTGCGATTGATGTGTATGATACCTATACCTTCCCGGCAATCGCCAAACAGTCCGTTCAGGTTGACACGAAAAGCTCCCTCTTCGGAAGTTTTACACAGACGATCACACCAAGCGCCGATTCCGAAACGGTACCGCTCATCTGCAAGATCAACGATGCGGAAACTACCAACATCCTGCGTCAGATCCAGAACGTCTGGAACGCCCTCTATACCGATTATACGAACGGGGTAGACATTGAGTCTGTAAAGAAATACTTTACCGATGACTTTGATAACAGCGTCATCACGGATATCATGTTCAATTATTTCCAGGCTCTGGAAAAACCCGCAGAGAGCGAGGATCAGGTATCGTACTTGAATTTTTATATGAAGGAAGCGATCCCATGGACTACAAACAATTATGGTTGCGCGATCCTCAACACATCCGACTCTGTCCTCGTAAACTTTGGATATCGTCTGGACTTCACCTCCACAAACGGTGGTTCGTATACGCTGAAAAAGATCAGCCAGATTACGATGGCATACGACTCTGCAGAGTCCACTTATAAGATCAAGCAGGTCAACGATCCCAAACTTTTCTACAACAACGATTACACATTGAATGATTATTGATATGAGGTGATCTCTTGAAAATACCATCCGGTCGGGACGATCGCGTCCTCAAATATAATCAGATTTTTGCAAAACGTATGAAAGCAAGGAGACAGGAATGTTCGATCAGCCAACAGAAACTTGCAAATGCTATCGGAGTGCAGCAGCCGGCAATCTCAAGCTATGAGTCCGGATTGATCTTTCCCCAGCCTCAGAAGCTGGTTGCGATTTGCCTTTGTCTCCAAACTTCGGCAGATTATCTGATTGGATTATCCGATGATCCCAAGGGACCGTCTTCGATAAATTCCAATTTCATCCAGTCTGTCTATGATCTGGATGAATGCTTTTCCTATAATCCTTAATCGTATGGGAGATATCTTGCATTGCCATGAAAAATAACAGAAAAAACACAGACCAGAAAGATGGAAAGAAAGAAGCTCGATATGTGATCATCCGGCTATTATTTGCCATCAGCAGCTTTATACTTGCGATGTGGTTTCTCTATATGTGTGCCGCATATGTGATCCAGACGGTTGATGAGTCAATCCTGAAGCAAAAATATGAACAGGCTGGAACCGTCACAGCAACACTTTCCGATGCTTTAGAGGAGAACATAGAATCGGATGAAACAGCCCCAATTACCGATGCGCAGACAGGGGACGGAAAGCAGCTGGAGCCGATTTCCAGCTCGGCTGCCGCAGAACTTTATCTGAAACAGCCGCAAAAACAGTTTGATCATGCCGGACTCAGCGCAAGCAATCGGGATTACCGATTCTGGATCGATATTCCGGGAACCAGGATCAGCTACCCGGTCGTGCAGTCCCAGGATAATACGGATTATCTTAAGAAAAATTTTGATGGGACCAGAAGAGGCAGTGGTTCGATTTTCATCGATGCCGGAATCCGGGACTACCAGAAAACCAGAAATCTCATCATCCACGGGCACGATATGAAGAGCGGTTCGATGTTTGGCACCCTGTCCTCGTATGGCAGCCTGTCCTTCTATAATAAGCATCCGTTCATCTATCTGTATACTCCGGATTCTACTCTGGTGTACCAGGTATTTGCCGCATATGTGGTTCCAAAAGACATTGATACCAATCTGGTATATCGGATTGCATTTGCAAACACAGAGGCATATGAAGCGTTTCTGGAAACCTTGACAGAGCGCTCCGTGATTCAGACCGGGGTCGTTCCATCCAGTGACCGTCAGATCCTCACCCTATCCACCTGTGCCAATCGCGGAAAAAACCGGTTCATCGTTCATGCGATCCGGTACCAGTAACTCACAAATCAAGAGAGGAGCGTTCGATGAAAAAGCGTTTGAAGAAAAAGCAGTTCAAAAAATCCAAAGCAGCAACAAAAAAGATTCCAGGCATCTGCGATCATATCTGCCCGATCTGCGGGCGGCACTTATTTAAAATCAAGGATCATTTTTTGTGTTCCGTCTGCCACAAGTCCTATTCTCTTTCCGAAACCTCCATCTCTTCGGATCCGTTGATTTCGGAAGAGCAGAAGGAAATCATAACTGCATATAAGCTTTATCATATGTGTTAGGTGGTTCCCAAAGCCTCTGGCACATTTATGATCGTATCAAAGCATCCCGTTTGAGTTTCGCGCAAATTGGGATGCTTTGATTTTTGTCTAATATTTACATGGTTTTTCTGTAATTATTGTCATTTTTATTGACAGAAAACAATTTCTGTTATATCATTTACACAGTTATTAAATAATAAATAAATTTATAGAAGGGATGCGTTCGCATGAGTGAAAATACACCCTACAAGTATTTGGATTTCCATGTTTGGGGCGATTATGCGCTCTTTTCCAATCCTATTACATCGCTGTCCGGAGAGCTGTGCAGCTATCAGGTACCTACTTTCAGCGCATTAAGAGGGATTACAGAATCCATATACTGGAAGCCTACAATTTCATGGAGACCAGTTTCTGTACGCATTATGAATCCGATCCGCTTTGAAGCGCGTTCAAGGAAGCTGCCGAACTATTATGGTCCCGGATGCGATCTGGGATACCGTACCTATTTAAAGGATGTTTCCTATCAGGTACGTGTTGCGCTTAATTGGTCCTTGGATGAAAATTACAAGGAAGACCGAAATTTTGCCAAACACATGGAAAGCGCAAGACGCTGGACTGAGCGAGGCGGCAGGATGCCGATCGTACTTGGAACCAGTGACTGCACAGGATATGTGGAGCCTTGTACCTTTGGATCCGGAGCCGGCTACTATGATGGAATCGATATGTCCATGGGACTGATGTTTCACTCCCATACCTATCCGAACCAGGCATACAATAAAGCGACAACCAAAAAACTCACAACGAATATGTGGAACTGTGATATGAATAACGGCATTATTACATTCCCGGATCCAAAAAATTGCCCCATTCATCGCGTCCTTCATGATGCAAAGCCGATCTGGGTCAAACCAAAACAAATTGAAACACAGACAGAATAGAGGAGCATAGCAAATGAATCTATTATATGATCTTGAAAAAGTCTACGATTCTAACAAAGATAAGATTGGTGAAACAATCGTTGTCAACGAGAAAATCAACCGAACAGCTATCCTTCTTCCAATTTTCCATTCCCTCATGTCCGGACATATTACTGTCTCCATCGACATGCAAGGAAATTTTCTGGATGTTGTTTTCGCCGGTCCGGATGACGATATCAAAACGATCATTCCCGTAACCTTGGATTCTGATTCGAGAACCAGCGGAATTGCCCCCCATGCACTCAATGACCGCATCGATTATATTACTGGAGATTTGAAATCCTATTATATTCTGAAAGATGGTGGAAAATCCAATGAGAACCGGCACGATGCCTATATCAAGCAGCTTGAGAAATGGGCGGAGAGTCCATTTGCCACACCGCAGGTACAGGCTGTACTGGAATATACCTCCAATCATTCTCTCATAGAAGATATCGCATCTCGTGGATTATTACTTCAAAAAGATGGTGGATATTTTGACGAATCACAGAAAATACGAAACACCGATATTTTGAGTTGCAATGTCCGTTTTATCGTTCAAGGGGATGACTCTGCAGACTCTGATTATATTCCGGAAACATGGCTTGATCCTACGATGTATCGATCCTATATTGAATACTATAATAATCTGATCGATCAAACATTTCCGCATGATTGTTGTTACGTTTCCGGGGAAAATATTCCAATCACATTAAAGCACTCTAATGGAATTCGGGCTACATCCGATTTTGGTAAGCTGATCTCATCAAATGAAAAGCTCCAGATCGTGTATTCGTCAGAACGATATTTATCTGCCTCCGATGTTGCCACGATCGGATATATCACATCCTGTAAGGCACACAATGCTCTGAAATGGTTAATCGCGCTGCAAGGGCTTTCTTATAATGGAAATGAGGATATTTCTCTTGCCTGGCATGATAATGGATCTCCAATCGTAATTCCATTCTATGCCAATACTCCGAATACCTTCGGAAAAAACATGGCAAAAAGCTTTTCTAATCGTACCGAGTATCTGGAAGCGATGGACGAAGCGTTCAATCAGATTTTCCAGGATAACGAAGATTCATGCAATGGTGTGATTCATTATTTGCAGCTGGGTAGTTCCTTAAAGGGAAGCCTTAAAGGAAGGATATCTGTTCTGGATTACAGAATTATCACAGCTCAGGAATTTTATAAAAATATCTTAACCTGGCACAAAACTTATTTTTGGTATTTGAGCTATGGCTCCTTCGATTTTGTCGGAGCACCATCCGTATATGATGTCGTAAGGGCAGCATATGGACATGAAGATTCCAAAGGGCAGTTATCCGTTGCTTCGAAAGCCCTTGTGGCAAAGGCAATCTCACGAATTAGTGATTGCCTTATTGAAAATCGACCACTTCCGGCAGATATACAGAAGAATCTTTTCGCACATGCAACGCATCCGGAGCACTACAAAAATGCTTGGAATTCTGTATTTTCGATTGCCTGTGCCGTAATAAATGGAACCAAATTCAAAGGAGGAGAGATCATGCTCGATTATGATCGCACCGACCGAGATTACCTCTTCGGTCGCTTGCTTGCAATCGCAAACTACGCAGAGCGTAAAACCTTTACAAGTACGGATTCCGGTCGCGAAACAAATGCGATCCGCTATATGTCGGATTTTGTCAAACGTCCTGCAACTACATGGGAACAGCTTTTCCGCAAGTTGCAGATTTATCTGAGAAAGCTTAATAAATACGGATCAAGCGATGGAGAATACTACAAAGATATGATCAATGGTATCCTCTCATCCATGAATCCTTCTGACTTCACGGACACGCCATTGGGTACCACATACCTTTTAGGATATTCCAGTCAGTCGAATTATTTTTCAAGAAGAGACTACGCAAGAAGCAATGCAGCCGGCACAGATTCGGCTTCTAGTGAATCAGAGAATACAGAAGTATAAGGAGTTCAGTCATGAGAAAATATGATTTTGTCGCATTATTAAATGTTAAAAACTGCAATCCAAACGGGGATCCTTTGAATGAAGGAAAGCCGCGCACAAATCTTGAAGGATATGGAGAGATTTCCGCTGAATGCATCAAGAGAAAACTCCGCAATCGTTTACAGGATATGGGCGAATCGATTTTTGTGCAGAGCCAGGACCGCTGTGATGACGGCTATGATTCTCTGCATGCAAGAGCTGCGGATGTTTTAAAAAATGAATTCAAGGATGGAGCTGCCGATAAGATCACAGCCGCTGCTTGTGAGAAATGGATCGATGTGCGTTTGTTTGGTAATCTGTTCGCATACAGCGGATCTAAAATTTCTGTTGGCATTCGCAGTGCCGTAACGATTGAGCACACCACCAGTACAGACGTTGTAGAGATCAAGGATATCCAGATTACAAAATCCGTAAACGGAGAGAGTACCAAAAATGGCAAACGCGCCAGTGACACAATGGGAATGAAGAGTATCGTTGGCGATGCAGTATATGTTCTTCGTGGCAGCATCAATCCGATTCGTGCAGAGAAAAACCACGTTACAGAGAAGGACATTGCTCTCTTTAAAAAAGCTTTATGCTCCTTATTTGAAAACGATGAGTCTTGCGCACGTCCGGCTGGAAGCATGGATGTAAAGCAGGTATACTGGTTTACCCAGGATGAAACAGACTATATTTCTACCGCAAAAATCTTCAATTTAATGGATATTGATTGCAACGGCAATGTCACACTAAAAGAGATTCCGCAGTCGGTAACCTTAGAAGAATTGGTATAATTTCACCCACAAGGTGCGGATTCAGGCATGGAAATGGTTCCTCCAAACGTAATTGATTCTCTGACGTTTTGCCATCAATCATTATGGTTGATGGCAAAATGCTGAACCGCAACAATATCCATCATGTTGCGTGGATTTAAGAATTTATTATTTTACCACAGTTGCATATCTTTTCTGGCAATTGATTTTGCTATGGCATTACTTGCCCTAGCTCAGTAAATGGAATGAAACTTTTAAAAGTATATAGAAATCCGACAGGAGAGAAGATTTATCACAATAATATAAAAGAAGAGGCTGTGAATCATGCGTTTCACAGTCTCTTTCTTTTCCAATTACAGCTTTTCGGCAAGCAGACGAATCCTTGCAGGATTCAAGCAGAAGCGGAACAGTTAGGTGGAAATTTTCGTTATCATTATTTTAAGGATGATGAGCCGAAACGATATGCCTTACGGCTAAACTTAGCCGATGGTACACCGCTGTTCTAATATAGTATGTCATGGAAAAAGGCTGTCACAATGTGGCAGCTTTTTTTATGCAAAAAATTTTCTCTATGAGAAAAAAGCTGAAAAACTGCAATTCGGAAGATAGTAAGTTGCAACAAAAGGACATTTCTTGGAGACGCAAGAAGAATTTCACATGGATTTGCAAAAATTGACAATAATTTTCTGGACTTTTTTCATTTCTCTACTAACTATTCGATAAATTAGTGTTTCACGAATAGTATGAAATATGTAAAAAAATGTGAACAGATCCGAAATCACTCTTCTATTCGGTACTATTCACACTCACAATAGATAATTGCATTTACATATTATTTAGTTGTATAATAACATCTCCTCAAAATAATGCAACTATATTTTTTTATTATATCTGTATAAGCTTCCTTCAGATTCCACCTCACGATGGACACCCTTGCTGTTCAGCTATACATTTCCCACTACCTGGGCATGTTCAGGACTTTCACCTGCGAGAGCGCGCCCATGGCGCACATACGAAAAAAGCTGCCACCAATGTGACAGCTTTTTCTTCATGCTATTTCTCGTTCAGCATATGCGGTATAACCGCCATGCCTGTCCATTTCATGGACATAACCGTCCTGAAGAAGTGCGTACTCTGCGTAAAACACCTCCTCTCTATGGTCATGCCATGCCCATGTATCCCTTTTATGCACAATTCTAATGTGCCCGTTATGATGCGCACTCTTTAGTGCCAATACCATACAGTTGAACGCTGAATGACATGGCATATATAAGCAGTCACCTGTCTCCATATCTATTAGTTCTACGAAGTCTTCATAACGCCCGACAGGGGCGAAGAATTCTTCATTTTTCTTTACCATATCCAAAATCTTCATAAAATCCTTCGGCTCTTGATACTATCTCCGCCGACCTGCATTTCTACAGGATTTTTTCCGCTATCCTTCTCTTAAGGTAATAGCGGTCATCTTCTGAGCCGGTTATTTCCCGGCTCATTTGTTAATCGAGTTACTATATAAAAAACCAGTGCCTCCCTTTCGCGCGGGATCACTGGTAATAAAAAAATAATGCTCTATCAAAAAAAGCTCATTTATCTTCTGCGTTAATTTACATAAATGCGTACACTTTCCCCAGTAGGGTCAAGCAACACAAGTAATCCAAAAAACACATAGAACAATGAACTGATATAATCAGTATATACGGGATGAGGAATTTTTGCAATATCTTTTTTATAAATTTCTCAAATATTTCCGGAAATTATTTCCTAATTCTCTCAGTTCAGACTGGAAGATTCCCCTTTTACCAAAGAAAAACTCCCCAGTATTTTATACCAGGGAGTTCCACACTGCATCAAAGGGTCCTGCTGCCCTTCTTTTTCCTTACTTTTCCTTATCCTTTTCCGTTTTTTCTCTGCCTCTTTCTGCATCAAAATGTGGTAACAGCACCGTCTTTCAGCATCCTATGCTCGATTACCAATCGTACCCTATTTAATAAACAATATGATTTTTTTAGCAAGATCATCAATATTAACTTGATTAGTATAAGCTATTCTGTGGAACAATCCAATATTTTTCTCCAAGAAAACGCTTTCCATCTAATCGCCGTATAATAACACAATGGAGAAAAAATTTCGATTGCCCAATTATTACATATTTCGCATTAGTATCTAATCGAGGAGGTCGTTCGCCAAGTATCGAATAGCCATACTTACATTTTGTTTTGTACTGAAACATATAAATTTCTCCTTTCTTAGTTCTATAGCTAAAATAACAATTAGGTTACTCTCCAGCTGGTCTCCTATTTTAATATTTCAGTTTTTGCGCAAAAAGGTCCACAATCCCCAAGAGGATAGTGAACCTAATTCCCATACACACATTCAAAAACTGATAGTATTATTATACCAGATTTTTTTAAAATGTCTATAAGTGTCTGGACTTTCATGGCATTTTATCAGCCCTTCCGTTTCAACAAAACAGCCGAATGCATCATAATGTGCTAACTATTCTGCATGGCTCAATGTTGTAATACAGAAGCTTTCCATTCTCACTATAAATGTTTCCACAAACATTCATCCGGAAAACTTTTTTACCCTTCCTGATTTCAGATACCGCAAATAAATATCCTTTTTTTTCGGCTTCTTCCATCGTTACTTCTGAAAAAGAGGTATTCACTGACCATCCATCTTTAATGAATGCTTCAGAAATTTCTTCAACGCTATTATATTTGTATTTTTTCATATTTTTATCCATTCCTTTCTCACTCCATTGCGACTGTGTTACAAGCATCTACTTTTCTGCACCTGAAACTCATCTGGGATCCACGCTTCCTTCCAACGATAAATCCCATCGGTCCAGATTACAGTATTACCAGCCTCGCGTTTCTCCAAAGTCACTCGATCACCAACTTTGATTCCATTCGTATAGTTGGCGATTGAGGAAAACTCGATTACGTCCCCGCTTTCAAGCATGTGGAGTTTTTTTCTTGCTTTCTGGTGAGCAAGCCGTTTTTTCGCACTTTCTCGGCATTCTCTTCTCCATGCAATGGCAAATTCATTATTCGTGTCTGCCAGAAGATCAAGAATCCCGATCGGGCAGTCCGTCTGCGCTGGTCCGCATGTTTCATCCATGTCTTTATAGGCAAAATTGAAGAAATCATGCATATCTATTGCTGTTAAAAATACCACGCCAAACACATTCTGCTCTTCCTCCGGGATTGGTTCATAGGTATCGTGTCCATCCCTGAGCCGGCGAAGAAGCGGCTTGACTGCTGCATAATAAGTTGAGCCAACCATTGAGGAGCGAAGCACCTTAAAATGCCCCTGGTTTAATCCTTCCTGCCAGTAAGCGTCACACTCCGCCTTGCGATCGATCTCTCCATTTTTCTTATAATAATTTGCATGGTAACTTGTCCATCCCATGTCATTTTCTCCCTTCCTTTTATATCCGGAACCGTTTCTTTCTGTTCCTTCCGTTTTTGTTTATTGCAAACAGCAGGAGTAAATGTGCGTTTTCCCGCTGCATTTGCTCCTGCTGCCCTTCATTTCCATATTCTATTGTCGTTGAGACTGGATATGACAGTTATTCCTTCTCCATATCCAGCTCATATCCATAATGGCACCATCCCGTCTGATCCGAGATGTAGTCGGAGATCTCATCCTCATCTACCATCCCGTCCGGAATTTTGATCTCGTTCGGCAGACTCAGAAATACGTCCCGATCGCCGTCCGTGTCCCAATGAATGTTATATGCTTTCATGAAAAATGCTCCTTCCTTGTTATTTTGAAATTATGCTCTACCTGATCCATTCAATGCGGAAACCTGAACCTCATCCGGACCGATCGTGATCAGATACGGAAAATCCCCAAGTCTTTCTTCCGGAAGTACCTCGCTGAGATTGATGCTTCTGATCATCTCTCTCAAACCTTCCTCATCGCATCCATCACTTGCTCTCAGAAGAATAAATTCATGGATGCTTGACGGAATGGCGATCATCTGTCGGCAATCAATCCGTTCTCCAAAGTCCCGGAGTACTTCGTCATTCAGAATGGCTGCTGCACCATAAGCGGCAGACTCATTTGTTATGACATACATCTCCGGTTCCGGTATTCCGGTATCTAAAGACGACACGGCAACTTCCGTATCATAAAATTCCGGATATCTCTCGATCAGGATCTCTTTCATGCTCTTGATTTCACAGGAAGCCGCAACATTCTTACTTGCACACTCCCATGCTTCGTCCTGTGAAAGACCTGCTGCCTGCAATACAGCCGGAGAGACATATGTTCCCATTCTTGCATCTTTAGTTGCATCAATGTTAAGATACAAGAAGCTCCGGATTCCCTCGAACTTTGTATCCTTATTGATTCTGTCCGTCTGATCCAGCTCTGTCTCCGAAAATGCAGAAAGCACGCGTACTGTTAAATGACTCTCAACCCACTCCTTATTTTTCAAGAGTTCCGTGAGTGAGAGAACATTCTGCGATGTTCCTTTATAGCCTTTCACCAGCTCATCCACAAAGGCATCTATTCCTACTGTGAGCATTTTTTTCATTGCGCTCACAGCGTTTACACGCATAAGAACCTGCTCATGACCAAAGAGCAGATTCCAATCTTCATAGCTTTCACTGTCGTTTGTCATAATCTTTGTTGTAAAGCCTTGATCCTTTAATTTATTTTCCACGTTCTTTAAAGTTTCCATTACATATTCGTTAATTTTCATCATATTCTTATCCTTTCTTTTTTCTCCCCCCATATCCGGGCGGAGTGATATTTTTACGCAAAAGAGGAACCCTCCCGGATTCCTCTCTACAAAACTCTTATTTCATGATCTCCTTGAATACGCCGCTGCGCACCATATCGAGAAGCCATGCTTCAAAATCCTGGTATTCTTTTTTCTCTACCAGTTTTTTATATATCACCCACATCTGCTTCAGCGTGAAGCTCTTTCCCTCAAAGGGTTCTTCGTAGGTGATATATTTCTTTTCTCCCTGTTTCTTCATCGGAACGTATAGATCCGGCTCTTCAACCGGATCGGATGATTCATAGATTGTAACGCCGTCCCGGATGATCGGCGGCTCTTCCAATGACAAGATGGCTTTTATGAAATCTTCCCTTTCACAATTCCACATGTCAATGAGTTCACCACCGTATTTCCCTAACGGATCAACCTGATATCGAATGTTTCCGTCATCACATAAAAAGATATAAATATCTCCCCAATTGATCCGGATCCATTCAGCTTCCGTTCCGCCAACCAAAGGGCTTTCAATTTCAGCAAATTTCTTTGCATACTCCTGAATCTCCTTTGATTTATTATTATCAAGGATATCCGTTGCAATCGCATTGCAGTAATTAAACTGCTTTATCAGCGATGCCTTAAATCCTGCTGCCATATCTTCTCCTCTTCTAATTCCAGTACACCATGCACTCCGGATTCTCCTGGATCCATCGATCAAAATCCACATCGATTTCAAGCTCTCTGCAGATTTCAGTCAACATATTCCGGTCCTTTGCCCCGAGTTCCATGGGATCAAGATCACGCTCATACAATGCACTGGATATTCCACCTGCATACGTCATGCCAATATCATAGCCAAACAGTGTATTTAACCATGCATAGCAATCCGCATCTGCGATGTCCCAGCCTGCCTTATAGCACTTCCAATAGAAGTTTACCATCTTATCCGAGCAGGTATCATCCAGATCGATGAGCTTGTTGCAAAATATCTGGTTCAAAAGATTCCGTTTCTCGCAGGTCGTGATCCCGCATTTTACAGCAGCTTCCTGTTTACCGTTCATCTGACTTCTCCTTTCTTTGATTCTTTTGTGGTTGCATGCTCTATGCTGCTACCCTCCTTCTTTTCTATTTCAGTTTTTTGCACAAAAAAAGGTCCACGGCTCCCAAAGGAGCAATGGACCTAATTTCCTTAAACATATCGTACAATAAAACTGATATATACATCATACCATTTTTTCGTTCACTTGTCTATACGGTGCGGAGCTTTTTCTACTCTCGCGGTGCAATTTTTTCGATCAGCCACTCAACAGACATTCCATTATTCATGGCTGCCAAGTTATCAAAACACTGCACTGCGATTTCCAATGTCTCTTTTTTCCCATAGCCTTTCTTTTCTATGAGTTTTCCCGCTTTCAACACGTTGCCATATGTTTTTCTCCTCATCCTCGTCACTCCTCTCTGATATTCGATATATTCCGCAATATCTGCTTTCAATATCATCCATCCTATACATCCATTTTTTCTAATGCATCCGCGTTTTCAATCGAAAATACTTCCCACTCGTCTCCGGTATCAATACAGCTATCCTCCTCGATATCGAAGTTCTCATTATATTCGGTCAGCCCCTCGCGTTCCGCGAATGCTTTTCTTATCATCTCTTTACGCTTTTCCAGGCAATCATGGCGATCATGTGCCTGGTATCTTATGTCAAAGTCAACACCATCATATGCATGGTGCCAGATGATAAGATTTTTTCCCTTCTCCGGATCAAACGGTAAAATCTCGGATACCAAAAAGTCTGACTCAGGACAAGACTGGATTGTTGTTTCAACCCTTGTCCGACTATTTTTAATTTCAATGGTGCCGTTCTCTTCCGATGCTAAAAGGAATTCATTTGCGGCATCTAACGCTTCTTTTAAGGCATCCTCCAGCTTCGAATGCACAGAAAAATGAGGACGCGCATACTCCTCATCATTTAATGTGCATACCAGGTATTTCATTCCCTGGGTCTTCTTTTTATCGATCTTCCGGGAATCCTTATGAATCTCATCATTGATTCTTTCAGCGGAATACTTGCATCCACAATAATGATCGCAGAGATCTTTATCTTCATAATCCTCTACGAGATCTGTAGCTTCCTCTTTTGTTTCTGCTTCTACTACATAGGACCATTCATAAGTTTTCGTTTTCTTTACTAAATATTTTTTCATATTTATCTCCATTTCTTTTATTTCTTTGGCTGCTGATAAATCCAATTTCCATGTCTTACCTTGTCACTGGATTTATCCCAAAATCCAAGCTTTACCATGCCTCTGACGCTTCCAGATACATGAATGCAGCTGCACTTAGTTGTAAATCTTTTTCCGGTCGCATCTTCATACTTTTTCGGGCTGCTATAATACGCCATACCGATGTCTCCTTTTGCATTACCATTTTGTCTCTTTTAATTTTCCGTTTTTGCAAAACGCCCAACCCAAATTCTCCAACTGGTCTTTAAATGTTTTCTTATACCAGTCCGGATTTCTGTCGCAAAACGATGAAGCTCTGTGCGCATACAGCTTATTTTTACTTAACCAATGCTCCAGTGTATCTTCATCTTCAACAGGATCAATATATGGAAACGCTTCTCCATATCCAGTTGTGACCGTTTTGACAAACTTTCCATACTCGTCAAACACAAGGAAGCTGGATCTCATCCTCGCCTCTTTTTGATTCTGGATTCCAAAATTGTCACGAAACCATTTATCAATAAAGGCTTCTTTTTCGGACACTTCTGCTGCTTTTCGTTCAGCAATCAAGCGTTCTTCCCGCTTTTCGCATTCTTTTATCTGAGCATATAATTCACTCATATGATCGCGCTCTTTCTGTATTTGTACATCCAGTTCCTTTACATTCATTTTCTATTTCTCCTCTTATTATGCAGCTTAATTGGATTGGCACCCAGGTCAGTTTAATAGAAGCACAGAATTCCGTCATACAAATCTGGCGTAAATTCTTCTATTTCCCAGTCACTAATATTCAGCGACACACCTAATGACTCCATCCATTTACCTCTTTTGGCTTTCATCTTTTCGAATGCATCATCCACTGTATTCGCATAAATGACGCATCCGAAGTTCCCATGTGACAAATAATAGATACCATTACTTTTGTCATTTTCTTTCGCATCCATTGTTTTTCCTTCTTCTATTACCACTCATACACCGGAAGTCCTGCGACCTCGTCTGCATCACGGTCCAGCCATATAAGGGATACTCCTAATTTTCTGGCATAGTCCTGAAGTATCCGCAGATCTTCTGGAAGTTCATCATATGATTTTCTCATCTGAGCATCGATATGATCCAGATCCAGAACGCTGATAAATACTCCTTCTTCATAGATGACACAGTACGGGATATCCATATCTTTTAACATCCCGATTGTTCCCTCTTTTAAATGGGCTGTGCTCATTTTCAAATACCGATTTACCATATTATTTTCCTCTTTTCTTTTATTTTTTCAGTTTTTGCACGCAAAAAAGGTCCACAGCTCCTGATGGAGCTATGAACCTAATTTCCCTTTACATACAATCACAAACTGATATTCGTATTATATCAGTTCTTTTTTAAATTGTCCACTGTTTCTATGAAGCAGACGAAAATAGTTCATGGATTAGAGGGAACTTTTCCCTCTAAGTATTCCATATATTTTCTTTTTTCCTCTTCATACTCAGCAGCAATCCGGTCTAATCGTTCCTGCTCTTTGTCGCATTCTTCCTGGGACTCAAACACATCATAATAATATGTGTCTCCATCCCAACGGAGCCGTGTGATCTTCCCGATTTCTTTATCCGTCAATTCATATGTCCGATACATGTTATACCTCCTATTTTTCTATGTTGCCGTTTTCATAGATACTCCACCGCTTTATAAGTAACTCTATACTTCATGGTGACCCTCTCTTTCTTACTGCTCTTTTATCCAGGTTTCAATATACTGGACAGCCTTATCTTCTTCAAACATTCCATGACTGTGATCCTCGATAAGGCATTCCTCCTCAAAAATACACTCTGCGACAATCGAATCGAGATCCCACGCATTTTCCTTTGAGACACCATAGGACCTCAGCATGTCGGAATAACTATCGTAATAGGAAGAAATTACTGACTCTATTTCTTCCTCACTGTAGTCATTCAGATCAATCAATCCAGAGCATACATTGTAATTGTCCTTTGCATTATCCGGACAGATATCGCTCCACATACTGCCAAGGCATATCGCCTGTATGAATTTATATCTTCTATTACCCAATGATTTGCACCACTGTAAATCATCGCTCTTATACCACTCATTCATAATATTCCCACTTTCTGTAAAGACTGTAACTCCAGTTCTAAGGACTGTTTGTCCTCCTCATTTTCATACAGTTCATTTTCAAGAACAGCCTCTAATTCCGTTATTCTTAACTGTCTCTCCTGCTCTTCTGTATATTCCAGACGCATAATCCAATCCTTCCTTTCTTATTTGTCAATTAACCGTAACATACCAATATCCGCTGTATTTATCCTCTTCACCGTTTCTCTGATCTTCCTTTTGATCATAATATCCGGTATTCACAAGGATTTCCTCTCCCTGTGACTCATAAAGCTGCTCCAGCAAATCGGCTATGGCATTTGCAGCGGATTCCGTTTTACATAAGATCTCTGTCTCATTATCACACCAGATTTCCCCTTCCGGCGTATTTTTTAATCTCTTGAAAATTTCATCGATCCAGTTCATGCCTGTCGTTCAGATTCGTTCTTATCCGAACTTCCTCCTTTTTTATTTAAGTTTGGTTGCGTGTTGGTGCTGCTGCCCTCCTTCCACTCAATTATTTCAGTTCTTTACAAAAAAAGGTTCACAGCCCCAAACGGAGCCGTGAACCTGATTTCCATTTACATACGAGACAAAAAACTGATAATCTTATTATATCAGCTTTATTTTGAAATGTCTATAATTATTCCAAAGAAACACCACCTGGAAATCTATATAGCGGAAGAGGATCTTCTCCACGATTTGTTTCCTGCACACCGCATAAAACTCCTCTATCTTCCCCGTGCCATACTTCTAATTTCCAATTATATTTTTCTGCAAATTTTTTCAATTCTTCATTCATTTTTTCTACTCCAATCTTATGTTTACCGTTTTATGTATTATGATACCTATCAACGCCTGTCACAATGCTTCTACTGAAATATATCCCGGAATTGGCTGTTCACAAGAGATCATTAGTCATCTCCATATTCATCTACTGCCCATATTCCATTCATCAGTCAGAAATTTTACTGCATCATAAATACTGTCATCCCGGCATAGCGTTTAATGTCATAAATCTATGCTGAAATCACATCGTCCGATTGCTCCACTTCCACATCGAAAGTTCCATTATCCGAAATCCATGCGTATTTTCCGTACCGCGGATGATTGATTTCCGTGCTCCAACACGTTACGTTACCTTCGTCATCATCGCAGTCGTGAATAACTTTCCATTTTAACTTTGCCATTTCTGCCTCCAAATTATATTATCATAAATTTCATATGATTAACTCAACTTTGCTTCCGCATAATCAAACGGTTTCTTTTTGTATAATGTCTTGTGTTTTTTCACCGTTTCTTTAATATCGCCAAGGGGTCCTTCAACGATGTAACCCTCACCTTCGATTAAATATCCGTTTTTTCCCTTTTCATAATAAATAATGCCTTTTTCCCATCCTTCCAATGGTTTAATTATCATTACGAAATATCCTTTTGGATTATTTTTCCCCTGAAAGCATTTATCCCAATCAAGGTCCGATATATACAATCCAGATTTATTTAATCTGCTCACCTTCATGATTCCTTTCATGAGCCACACTCCTTATTTTTTAGTAATTTTATTATTTCTTCTTTATATACAGATTTCCCATCTACCCTGATTTCTCTAACAAAACTCTTTTAAATGAGCTGTGCTCATTTTTAAGTATCTGTTTACCATAATTTTTTTTCCTCTTTTCTTTGATTATTTCTGCGGTTTTGTTTGCACGATTTTTGTGCGCCTACCCTCCCTCTCATTTATTTCAGTTTTTTTGTACAAAAAAAGGTCCACGGCTCCCGAAGGAGTCATGAACCTAGTTTCCGTTTACACATAAAGCAATTAACTGATATTCCCATTATATCAGCTGTTAATGAAATTGTCTACTCTCTTGGTTCAAACAATTCAAGATTTCGTTCTCTCATACTGAAGTAAAAATTTCCACCCCTGTCATCTGATCCAATGATAATATGGTCAAGCAATGGGATTCCCATTGTTTTTCCCACCTCAATATGGCGCTCAGTAGCAGCCATATCCTCTTGTGATGGAGTTGGATCGCCACTCGGATGGTTATGTACCAAAATGAAGCTAACAGCTCCGCATAAAAAGAGCCTTATAAAGACTTCTCTTGGTCTCAGAATGGATAAGTCCACAGCTCCATGAGATATCTCAAATAGACCAATGAGTCTATTTTTGGTATTGAAGGCAAGCAGCCATATATACTCTTCTGCTAATCTGTTTGCCTGCAACACCTCGTTGCACATCTGCACAATTTTCTCAGGAGAATTTAAAACTCCTCCTGCACAATAATAAAGTTGTGCGTTTTCCTTGACCAACACATTTTTATTTTCCTCATTCAAAAGGACTTTATATTTTACAATTTTCATTCTTTTCCTCTACTTTCCCCAGGTCAGGAGCTGACACGCGATGGTGCAGTCTTCCATGATCTCGGTGTTGATATTTCCGCGATCGGGATCAAGCTCATCCAGGAACACGCCATTGATGCAGCTATGCCCGATTTCCCGTTCCTGCTTCGCCCTACGGGCAAACACCTCCGGGAAATCTCTCCGGATCTTATTCCAGTACCCCATGCCGCCTTTCACGCAGCCGAGGCAGTTGTTGTTCTTATATCCCATATCGTAGAGAATCGGACGTTTCAGACCGAGCTTATAAGCGATTCCATGTGCTTCCTCTTTAGTCAGATGATTGTCGATCAGAGGGAACTCATGATCATAATCACTCAAAGCTTTTTCGATACTCTCCGCACGGTCTTTTTCGTTCACATCAAATCCCCACACATAGGTATGGTGATCCGGATGCTCCCGCTCCCACTGCATGCGGACCCGTTTTTTCAAGCGTTCCGTACATGGTGCTCCATATGGAGTATTGATGCATCGGGTCCTTTCGATCACGTCATCCACGTCCTTATATTCTTCAGACTGGATAATCGTAATTTTGCGCCCCAAAAGTTTCTCACAATCATGCAAGAAACGGTCACTGTCTGGATGCTGATTCGCTACACGCGTATATATGATCTCATCAACATCCTTTGCAAGATAACAAGCCGCAAAACTACTAATCCCAGTCGAAAACCAACATACTTTCATACCAGCCACTAACCAGATCCTGGATAATGGCAACACGGTAATCGGCTTGGATGCATTATTAAGTGCTTAGTGAGGCACAGCCACTCCGCCGTATTTTACGAAATCTTTCGATTTACGGTAACAAAAATACGTCCTGTTTTCAGGGCGCATCACACAAGTACCGTTACAGATTTACCAGACTAATCTCTGTACAACCTCGTTTCACGAGGATAGGTATTACTCCTTTCTATTCTCTACTTCTTTAGCTTCTCTTTTTCCGGTGTAAATATATTCCACCGCTTTTTCCGCTTTGCTTGCGGCGGAGACAATAAATCTGGAGTCATTTCTCAGTACCCGCAGTCAGGACTGAACATATCCGGCGCTGTTTTTGATCGTACTGGATGTCTCAATTCCAGTTTTTCCGAGGATCATCGCACTTCCGATTTCAGCAGTCAGTTCCTCTTTGCTGTATTCAGTTCCACCAAACGCAGCCTCAGCCCCGGACTCCAGACGATTCAGCCTCATCTTATGTCCAGTACTGTGAATCATTTCGTGGAACATCGTACTGTAGTATTCCGCCGGATCCATAAATTGATCAAGCTTAGGAACTACAATACAGTCCCTGGAAGGACTGTAATAAGCCTTGTCCGAATGTTCGATCACCAGTCTCAAAGCACGTTCTCTTGAAAGATAGGTATCTTTGATCCTTTCTGCTTCGTCAATCGGTTCCAGCTTGTTCTTCTCCGCCTCAACCGGTAAAGGCTCCACACCATCTACCTGAGAGATATGGAACACGTTGTAGTAGCGTAATACCGGCTTCATAAGAACTTCTTCGTCCTCCTTCTGCTCGGCATTCTTTACCGGAACCCAGTTCCAGTAAACGACCACTTCGGATTCCTCTCCTTTTCTCACCTGTCCTCCGAGACTCTGCCACTGCTTATAGGTGGCATACTCTCCAGAATGGGATAAAAGCATGCAGTTCAAAACCGAGTATGGTTTTTTACTGATCCTGTTAAATGCTGATTCTCCGCCGCTCCACGGTTTCTTCCACGGGATGACTCCGGCTTCCAGCAGCTTGATGATCTTGTCTGTTACAATTTCGTATACATTCATAAGAATGCTCCTTCCTTAATTCTTAAATTTTCTGTTTCTTTGGTTGCACGACTTTGGTGCCGCTGCCCTCCTTTTCGTATATTTCAGTTTTTTTGTACAAAAAAAGGTCCACAACTCCCAAAGGGAGTCATGAACCAAATTTTCCTTTAACATAATATACATAAAACTGATATATTTATCATACCAGTTTTCCTTCTAAATGTCCATATGATAAAGAAATCCTTTTTTAAATTTTTTTATAAAAAAGTTTCAAAAATCATATCCGCAGGTTTTGGCGCGTTGACGGGTTTTAATAAGGAAAAATGCCAAAATCTTTCCAATGTTTCTTTTAGAGGGAACAGATGGTGAGCGAGAGATTATTCTGAAAACAAGTCAGATACACAAACAGGGGTTCCTCCGTAGATTATGTAGACTGCCATTTATTTATGAATAATTAACATAGGCTGGGAAATTCCTAATCTTATAAAGAAATCCCGGAACACAGAGCGACTTTCTCTATGATTCCGGGATCCTTTATTATACTGCAAAATTAGTTTTCTCTTATCTCTTATAGGTGTCATCCCCGCTTATGCGGGGAATACGGCAATACTGCCAACCATGTACAGAAAAATATAGATTCATTCCCGCGCATGCGGGACATACATGTTAAAAAGCACTGACGAGCTTAAATATAACACAATTCTTTTTCTCATGCAAGTTGTTCAAATCGTACTTCATCTACCGAAAAGTCAACATATGCCTCTGCATTTCTGTTCTCACAGCCGCAGATATAGCAACAAGCTTCACCACTTGCGCCATCACTGATTTTCCCATCCAGAATATTTCCGAACTTTTTGCAGCACTCCGGGCAAATATCCGCCCAGTATGTACCATATTCATTTACGTTGTCTTCCCATGCATCAAAAACAATCTCTTTTCCATTTGACGCACGATATATCATTTTTTTCACGCGAATCCTCTCATTTACCATTGATTTCTACTGCAAAGCTTCATCACAGTGTCTGCAATTTTCTCTTTGGAATCAATTCCGGATCCGCTCGCAACATCGAACGAACTATCATCTTGTGTATGAACCAAATCACAACAATGATACCATCCATTCTCTGTATCAAAAACAACTGTGATTTCAAGATTTACTTCATTTGATAACGGATATTGCCATGGACGGGAATCGAAGCTTACAGGCTTATCACCATTTCCATCCCAAAGATCCGGATTCATATCCGAGAAAAAATCATCAATGATTGATTTTGCCATTTCTTTATCCATATATTTTAGCCTCCGTTTCGTTGGACAATATCGATGTGTAGAATTCCACTTCGCTTAAATCCAGTCCATTTTCTTCTGCTGACTCAGCATCTTTCAGAATATTAAAGATCGTATCTACTGTCTCATCCAACGTGTACTTTTTCCAATATTCATCCTTTGTTAATTCCGCATCATCTGAATCAATAAAATAAAATGCATTATCACCGATTCTACAGCAGATACCTAAGCATCCTCCATATTCTTCTTCGATAGAAATAATACCAGTCTCAAACCCATTTCTGAGCATTTCTCTTGTAATCATCTTATTCCTCCATCTGTTTTCTAAAATGTATCTTCCGGCTTGCAGATAATATTAAGATCAACAAGCTTCCGGAACAGTGCTTCCAATACCGGAACACAAATGCTGTTTCCGGCGAGGGAACAAATCTGTGGATCTGTAATACCGGCATCCCGCATTTTTCTATAATCCTGATCCTTAAATCCCATCAGCCGAAGATATTCTTTTGCCGTGAGCATACGAACCTGTCCATTGTAGCAGACTGCCTGTCTTGGTGAAGTCGTAATCGTTTTTGCATTATTTCCGACTCTTCCGCGTCTATTCTTGGATCCAGGAATTGCAAGATTAACAATCTGCCATTCGTAGATTTCCGCATACCCCTTCTTTGTACCTTCCCGGACTGTGAGCGTTCCATCCGGAAGCGATCCGATGATTGCTCTTTCCGCTTCCTTTAGCTGAACTGCCGGATCCGAAAAAGATACCGATTTGTCGATAAAGTCCTTAAGTTTCCATTTCTGAATCATCTTGTCTGGAAACGTGAACTGATCGGAATTTGCCACGCTTTTCAAAATCGATACGACAAATACACGGTCTCTGTTTTGCGGAATATTGTAATCCGAAGCTGTCAGGATCTTATAATAAGACTGGTATCCGAAGTTCTCCATTACCTGGATGTAGTATTCCAAACAATCCTGAAACTTCCACAAAAGCCCTGGCACGTTTTCCCAGATTATAACTTTCGGTTGTCTGGACAGCTCCGGCATACCGTTTAGTGGCTCCGGGTCAAGGATCTGAAGCGTCCGTTCGAATAGAATGCTTCTCCCGGTATTGATATTGTTTTTGCCCTCGTTACTGAAGTCCTGGCATGGACTGCCGTGGACTACGATATCTGGGGACATGTTCCAAATCCGGATATCCTGCGGTGCCGGTCCACATTGAAATATCTGATTGTATGCCAGGACCGCATACGGGAGGCATTCCACGTAATCAATGCTCCGAATGTTAAATCCCACATTCTGAAGTGCTCGTCTTGGTGCTCCTATCCCTCCGAACAGCTCCAAAAGTTTGATCGGTTTGGGCTGCAGGTACGGATCCGGAAGTCCTTTCTCCGACATAACAGAAAAATCCAGTCTCCGAAAGTCGAGAGTCACATCATTTTCTTTTCTTGTACTTGCCATATGTCTCCTTTCATTATAAGAGGCAACCAAAGTATCTCTGGTTGCCTCTGTGTTTGATGTTATTTTTGGATTGTTTGCGCATTAGCGCAGCTACCCTCCTCGTATTTATTTCAGTTTTGATACAAAAAAAGGTCCATAGCTTCCGATAAAGCCATGAACCAAATTTCCCTCAACATTTAAAACACCAAAACTGATATTCCCATTATAGCAATCATTCAAGCCTTTGTCTATGATTTTACGCGCAAAAAGATCCATACTCCATCTGGAGATATGGATCTTTTTCCCTCGCTTGTATGCTTTAGATTCTATGCTTCAGCTCCAGGAAGTTCTCTTCTGTGCAACTCAGACCTTCATCCAGTGCCTGTTCATATACATCATATATTCTTAAGGCAATTTCAACAGTCCGAAGTTCCTGTTCTTCAAGCTGTTTTCCGTTTTCGATCTTCTCCATGATTGCTTTTGACCACTCAAACATTCTTTCCTCCTATTGGCAATTATCCCGGATTTGTCTTACGACAATAGAATATCATACCCATTCCATTATCGCAATCAAGTCTACGCTATTTTTCATTATCATCAGATTCCAATGAAATCCGGAGTTACTGTCCTACTCTTCCCCAAATTTCCTTTCAAACATGAGAACCGCTCCATCATTATATGAAATACACAATCTGTAATTTTCACACAGCCAATCCTCAAACCCGTTTTCGTGATATATTTTCACGATATCTGACTTTTCTATGTTCTGAAACAGTTCATATAAGCATCCCCATATTCCATTTACTGACTCAGCGATTACAACAGGGGTTCCCAGTGTATTACAAGCCAGTAATTGGACCCTGAATATATTGGGGTTCTTGCTTTTATACCTTTTAACAATGACCGCTGATTTATTATTATAACTGCTTGTCAAAAGAGAATACCATTGCCTTGCATTAGTTTTTCTTTCCTTTGCGTTTACTCTCATGTTTTTACTACCTTTCTTTCTGGTTGAAGGTTTTACATATATAAAGGATTCCTCCGCATAAGCAAAGAAATCCTTTATATACCTTAATTTACTGTTCTTCAGATCTTCCATTTTGTGCTAGGCTGGGTATATACCTAAAATAGAGGCTTTCGCATAATCGAAAAAGTCTATCGTATCGTCAGCCGTATAGATGTCCAACCAGTCTTTCGGCAACTGGTGCTTTTTCATATACTCCGAAAGCACATTCTGCGGTACCTCCAGATAGACAAGATTATTATCGTCTTTTTCATCATATCTAAGCCCAGTTGTGTCTCTGTATACGCATACCAAGACATTTTTGTTCCTGACTATGTCACCATTATGTCCAACTATTGACAAGACCATTCTTGCTTCAAGAGTGTCCCCTACATAGTCTTCCATGCCGATTATCGCTTTGACATCATCGCAGCCATCCATTTCCCGACACCAGCCATCCTCTCTAACTTCTTTTATGATTTCAGATACTGGTCTTTCGGTTTTGACCTGGACGATCTTATAATAGCTGTCATCATCTGACGGGGATCCGTCTGCATTGAAGTTTTTCTCTGTCAGGTACTCGCACAATATATCTACGAGTACCAGCTTCTTGGAATGCTTTCCTTTCCACCCGTCCGGTACTGTATGAATCGGCATTCCAGGCTTACGTGATCCATAATGCTCCGAAATACCGCAAAACCGGCTTCTATCTCCGTCCAATTTTTCCTGGATAAAATACTCTTTGGCTGTTTCCATGCCAGTGTTTGTCTCCACCAGGTTTGCACAATAAACTCCATTCAACTCAAAACTTACTTCATATAACATATTTTTTCCTCTCTTTCTTGACGGATCATTCAAACAGATCCATGTGTTTTGTTTTCTTTGTCTGGTTGCACTGTTCGTGCCGCTACCCTCCTCATATCTATTTCAGTTTTATTGCACAAAAAAAGATCCACGGCTCTCGAAAGAGCAATGGACCTATTTTCCTTAAACATGCCGTACAAAAAACTGATACATATATTATATCAGTCAAATGCTCCCATGTCTACCTTTTTGGTAAAATAGTCTTGCAACCTTGCAGAAACAAGGCTGGAGAAAGATAGTGGCAGCAGGATTTCTGCCTGCTTCTCCTCTTTCTTTCGGAGCAGCAGGAATACATTGGCTGCATTGACCGTTTCTTATTTTCTGGGTCTCAACTTGAGATCCAGGACGTTCGACTGCAAATTCTGCGTGATGCTTCATAGCACAACCAGCTTTTTCTCATTCTCTGGATATGCCGTATACAAGATGAAGTCATCTTCGTCTGTTTTCAAAAATACCAGGCAGACATATTTGCATTCTGTATACAAAATGCTCTTTCCATCCATCTGATAGCGATAACCTATGTTACTATCTGCTGGATATGTCATGATGATCCGCCTCTGTTTACGATATGCGGGCGAAGTCATCCAGGTTTCCAGTCTTTCTTTTACAAGGCGATTTGTCAGTGCCTCATGAATAACGGCTTCTGGTGCTTCTTTTTCAAAAAAGACACTGATGCACTTTTTTTGCGCAAGACTATCTAGTGCGTCCTGTTCCACCATAACGTGGTTTCGTATATGTCCACCCATGGCATCATATTCTTCCAGGGTACAGCTTTGCAGCTGTTTTATTTTTTTCTCGATTTCGTTTCTCATTGATCTCCTTTCCAATATAGAAGGAGCCATGCATCTATATTGCATGGCTCTAAATATCAAGAAACGGACCATGCATTTTATCAACACAATGATCCGTAAACATTTTGTTCTTATAATCACTTTCCTTTATTATACCCAGAGCCGTATCAGAAATCAAGCATTTTCTCATCTTGCGATCTTTATGTTGATATAATCACATGGGGCAAGATCAAATGCTGCCACTGCTCTTTCGTATCTCTGCATCCATCTGCTTTCAACCCCAATGTAGTCCGCAACTTCTTCTTTTTCCGCACCGCCCCTAAGCATCATCACAACAGCAAGGTTCCGGATATCCTGCAACGTAAATTTCCAGTTTTCTCCCTCCGATGCCTCAGTAACAATCCGCTGCATCCGGATCTGCAATACTCTTTTCGTAAGTGGATCATTCCTTCGGTTGCAGAAAAGGAATTCCGATTTACTTTTTCTTATATGATTCACATAGTCATTGAGAATCATGCACACATCTTCCGGGATCTTGATATATTTATCGGCACTGCTCCGGAATGCAAAAAGCATCCCACATCGATTCTCTGCATCGATAAGAAAGTTTGCCAATTTTAATGAACAGATCTGCTCTACCGTGAGTCCACATTTGTTCACCAGGGAGATAATGCAATACATCATCGGATCCTCTGATGCAACTGTATAAATTTTATCCAGCTGTTCCAGCGTTGGCATGCTTTGCGGCTTGATATTTACAGATATCGCCGGCTTCGGGATCCTCACCAGGTGATTTTTATATCGCACTCCATACTTTGCAGCATGGGAAACGATATATGATGAAAAGCTGATAAGAACAGTATATTTTGCACTGATCGTTTTGTAGGATATATGTCCGGAGGCAGCCTTTTCCTCAAGCATTTCAAAATATTGCCGGAAGTCCTCATAATCTGCGTCCAGATAATCCTTTCCAACGTCACGGCAGAAAGAGTTGATAATATAATAATAATCGTCACGGCTTTTTTGCTTCTCTAATGTTTTCGAAAAATCAGTAAAAATTTCAAGTGACTTTTCTGAAAGAAATGTCTTACTTTTCATATTATCTCCTCTCCTGTTTTCTGCCTTTATTATATCATAAAAGTAGGATCTTCTCAAGAAAAATATATACATTAAAAAATAACACTCTCGGTTGACAATCAAACAATCTCAATGATAAGATGGTAGCGCAATGATTCAGCATTTTGCAATCTTGCAGACTATATTTATAGGAGGTTTTTCGATTGACTAAGAAATTATTGCAATCCGGTATCTTAGTTCTCCTTATTTTATCCATTTCCGGATGTCACAAAAAAAATCCAGATACGATAGAATCCTTGAGTGAGGCATCCGTTTCTGCATCCGACGAGCCAGATGCTGCAGACTCTTCCGATTCTTCTGCTGATGTTTCGTCTGAGGAAGAAACCCTTGAAACCGCTGAAGCAGAAACAGAACTTGTGCCGGAAACCACTCGCGTATCCAGTGAAAATCTGCCAGATACCGCAATCTATAATGATACCGTACTGGACAATTATACGCTGACGATCGATGCCGCACAGCGTTTTACAATCAACTATCCCAAGGACTTTTCTGTAGATAAAGAAGACGCATATAAGACTTATCTCACGAAAGATAACACACAGATTTTTGTATACTGCGTCAATCAGGCTTTTGATAATTGCGATGAAGTATACTACTCGGATCAGATCCAGGATGCCTTGTACCGTATGCCCTATACAATTGATGGAGAAAACTATACCCTCTCCGTCATCGATCGGGATCCTGTAACACATATCACAATCGGAGATAAAACAGTTGCGCGTGAAACTGCCACTGCCGAATTCTCATCTCATGATCTGAGTAAGCTTTCAAAACCTCTCTGTATATCCTACTTTACGGCTTATGATGATCGGGGATTTGCACTAATCGCATATAGCACAGATAAATCCTCTGAAGAGCTGGACAAAATTCTTACCGACATGATGTCTACCCTGGGGACTTATACGCCAAGCCGGAATGAGGCAGCCTTTGAATTTGCCAGTGATATATTTTCTCCGAATGATGGAACTGGAATCAAGCTTCCTTACCCGTCTGATTGGAGTATTTCTACCACTGCTGGATTTTCCGTTATATCTGCTCCAGAAAATGATACCATCTATACCGGAGCCAAGATCATATATCGCTCGGATAAGGATCATAGCCTGGTAACGGATTATGCACAGTATGCCGGTATCACAGATGAAATCGCAAAAATATATATGAAGACTGGATATGAGCCGGATAAGATGAATAATGAATTCACGGTACTTTCCATGGACAGCAATGTTTCATTGAATGGTGCTCCGTGCTATCTCTTCCAGATAAAGGACAGTCTTCACCCACTCAATAAAACAAATGAATTATTGCTCCCCTCTTGCGGAGAAGACATCTACTCTTACCGCTATACATTTAACAGCAATGGGATCCCTGTCATGGTAAGTTTCCAGTACACAGAAGGAAACGAATACCAGGTACGTGACATGGCAGATCTTATTATGGAGCAGATTGTTACAAAATAGTGCTTGAAAAAGACGCACAGATACAGTATACTCGGAATATAGGTATTTTTCTGTTGTGTAATTGGATGTGAGGTCATGGTATTATTCGCCATGACCTTTTTTGTTTATAAGAAAGGAGAAATGACATGATGTACTACAACAACGGAACCTTTGAAACCGAAAATGAGGAAACGATGAAGGAATTGCTTCGGATCATCGATGAGGTAGGTCTGGGAACTGCCACATGCAGTGAAGCTGATCTGTATCGGTTGGATGACAAATTTTGTCTGGAACTTACCGACTGCATTGGTGATATCGAGATTTCCTTAAAGGAAATTGTAGATGCCTGTGAAAAAGCAGATCTCAAAATCAGCTTCTATATCACCTATTGTGGGGATGCTGAAGGAGCGTATTCCTATCGGAATGGAGTCTACGAAACGCTTGATGAAGAAGAACTCCATCTGCATAATGTGAGTAATGAAGCATTGATTGCTGAAATCGCTCGGCGTGGATTGTTTCAGAGTGCTGAAAGCGTAGAAAGGAAACCGTTATGAGAACAGATTATAACAGCGGATCCTTTGAAGCGGAAAGTGAAGAGGACCTGAAAAAGTTGATCCTGGTTATCAACGAGATTGGACTTGGTACTGCCCGGTACAGTGAAAATGACATTGATAACTGCGATGGTAAATGCCGCCTTAAGGTCTCCGGATGTATCGGCAACCTAGAGGAATCCTTAGCCAACATAACTGAGGTTTGTAAAAAAGCAGGTCTCAAAATTAGCTTTTATATCAGCTATTGTGGTGAAGCAGAAGGAGCATATTCTTATCAGAATGGTATTTATAAAGAAATCGCTGCGTATTAGCGAAGAAAGGAATTATATATGGAACAAAAAATATTTGAAACTAAAAGGAACGATTATATCGATCTGTGCGCTTCTTTTAGCGAGTTGTTGGAGAAATATAAAGACTACACCCCGGAATCCGCTACTGAGCTGGAGGAGACCATCACACGGGCATGCGCCAATAGTGCTGATATCCCCGGAGCCAATAAACTCTTCCGCCTGTTAAAGGGCTATATCCAGCACCGGTACAATGAGCTGGAGGAGTATCGGAAACGCCGGGAAGCTTCCGAAAAGGAGTTCTTTGGTGCATTGCCTCACCTGTGTGAACAGATCATAGTTGATGATGCCGATGGCGATAGCTGCACCATTATCTCCGATGCAGTGGACAAATATTGTCCACCTGACAACTATCAGCTGCTCGTCAAAGCATTCATCTCTGCGCTTTCCACGCTCTAGGAGGTGTGCCAGATGGAAGAAAAGTTAAAGATGCTGGCAATCCAGCTTAAAGAGACCGATTTTGCAGCAGTAAGGAATTGCCTCGATGAGATCATTGGTGCGGCAAATTACTGTGTGGAATATTCGGATCCTCAAATCGTGAAAACAGGATCCAAAGAAAATTTTATCGTCAAGTGCAGAATCAGCATTCTTGACGATAACCGGTCAGTGATTATGGTCCGCGAATTGTATTCTGCGAATGAAATTACATATAAGGACCAGGCTCCGGTAAACCTCACCAATGCGCTTGTCAGAGCGCAGGAAGAGGCTTTTAAACGCACCTGCCTTACTTTCTTTGCAGCAAAGGAAAGTTCTGCTAAAAAAGGCGTTCCGAAGCCCACGGCAAAACCGATTTCCACTGCCACAACAGTAGAGGCAGCCAATGCAAATGCAAATCAGTTTGTCCTGGTTTTTACTTCAAAGTTTGAACCAATGGAACATTATAACAATGCATTCAAGGCATCCTGCCTGTATAATGGCAAACCAGCCGAAGCAATTTGCTGGTTCAAGTTGGTGAACAGCATGCAGACAGAAGGAACCTGGGAAAACCTTATCGCTTCTCTCCCTGGTTCTACGCCGGTAACCGTACAAGCAAAGAAGGGCTTCTACCGCGGGGTCCTTCAATTCACAATTGAAAAATTCCTATAACATGAAGACCGGGCGTTGATTTTAAAATTGATCAACGCCCGGTCTTTTTTTGTTCGCTCACTGCAATCAAAAAGGACTGCCTATGAGCAGTCCAGATTGGCTTGGGAAACAGACTAATGTTGTCTCTTGCGCTTGTATATATCGTATTATTATAGTAATTTCGGTTTTCCAAAATGTCAAGTGTCATTATTGCAGAAATCACGGAAAATATGTGATTTTTACAATTTTCGTTTTCTTTATTTCTCTCCCATGCTATAATGTTTACATCACACAAAAAACTGATGTTCGTATTTACTTGATAAGGAGAAAATTCATGAATTGTCCATCTTGCCATAAAATATTACCAGATAATACCGGTGTCTGCCCTTATTGCGGTACGCTTCTTCAAAATGCCGGTGACAGCGAAGCTCCACTTCCTAAGCTCACTCGCTTAAAAAAAATGCCCTCTCTCTCCAATGATGAGAGTTCATTCAGCAACAATGTAGCTCCGAAGCCACTTGGAACGATAGATCAGCCATTTATAGTTCCTGAGCAGCCGATTGCAAAGCCGCATAACAATAATGTTAATATTGCTAGACCCGTTACACCATCTGCCCCGGTAGCGGCTCCTATGCGCTCTTTCCAGTCTGAACCACCTGCTGTTTCAGATAGTGCCAATACAGCCCGCACTAATCCAATTTCAGCTTCCGCTGACATCAAGCCGATAAACGAGGATATCACTGAATCAGTCAAAAAGGAAGACAAGGCTGGGAAAAAAGGATTTTTCTCTAAACCACTCTTCTCTTCTAAAAAAGGGGCAAAAAGCCAGGATTCCATTGAGGATTCACAGGCTGGAACTCCAGACTCAGCACCTATCGAGGAGAATCCGGAAGATATATACGACACGAATTATGACGGATATTATGACGATCTCATTCCGGATCTTGCGAAGCAGATCAACAAGATTCCACAAGAGAATGTTATAAAAGGGGTCTTATGTATTGTCTTCGGAATTATTGCGTGCGGCATAATTTTGGTAACCCTATAGCATTCTGTTGACACAAAGAGCCATTTCCATTATAATACAGGTAAATGTTTGATGTATTGTATGTATATGGAATTTAGGTCCAACTATCTTTTCACGGATAGGTGGACCTTTTTTTGTCCAAAAATATATGCCATCAAACGGCAACAAAAATATCCCGACATTACCTTCAAAGGGCTGTCGGGCATAAATCCCATGTATTGGGTCGATGGAGATAATATCAAGAGTCGAAGGAGTAAAAATGAAATTATTGTTAAATGCAGCTTTTGTGATTGCAGTTATCGCATTCATAAAGAGCAAAAAAAGTGGAAACAGTTTTGGATTTGAATACAAGTCCATTTGTCTTTGGATTTGTAACGTAGTCGTATCTTTCCTTAAGAAAGATCGGTCGGGCGAAAGCACATCGAAACCGTATGATGATGCTGAATGTTTTTACAAAAAATTGAACATTCAGATTCTCAAAGATTTCGATAGTGTGAAAGGTTGGGAGCCATGTGCAGCAAATACCATGTATCTGGTAAAGCACAACCAGCCATTCCAGGTAAAAATTTACTTTAGGAATGGTCTACAGGCTATCGCCACTATCCACGTATTCAATGGAAAAATTGTTTCTGTTGAGTCAGATGGATATAAGCGGAAAGCAGCTTCTACCGCTCCCGCTCCGGAACCTACAAAGACTGTGAGTCCGGTCCAGCAGCAGGTACAGCTTGCGGCAGCTGCAGCAACACCTGATCACAAAAAAGAGGAGAAAAAGGTTGATGGTGCAGCTGCATTCATTGCGAGCAACTATATTGCTGACAATGGAATTGAAATCAGTAATATTGCAAATGCTGCCGTGGCAGCAGGAAAGTCAAATTTCATTCTGTCACCGGGCGAAGATCTTCCGGTTCTTCAACTGATTGCTGAAAAGTTGGTAAACCAGTTGAAGTTCGCAGATGCTACAGTAAACGAAGCAGGAACCATCACTGTAGAAATCGGTCTCTGTGAGAATGAGTCAGCATTCGAAGAAGAGGATGGCATGAATGCAGCAGATGAATTTGACCTCGATGAGGATGATGTTGATTCTGACGAGCTTAATTCTCAATCGGACGCTGAAGGCCTTGAAGACCTTCTGGATTCAGAAATCATCGATTCAATTTTACTCAATGGAGTAACGATTGTGGCAGATGATGATCTGCCGGATCCGGACGATTTATTATAGCGTGAATAAAAGGAGAGGATTTTCCTCTCCTTTTTGTAGAAGGAGAGACTATGAAATTAAAATGCGAAGCATTTCAGGGTGATTTTGCCCGGTGCTTTGTACTTGCTCAAGATAATCATTGTCATTGCGCCGTGGGTGATCATATTTTAACAATCGGCGCAAACGTGTTTATCGGATGTGAGTTTGATTGCACTGGCATATGGGAGAAAGAGCTTTTAAAGATCACTACATATGAAGTGATTCTTCCAAGCTCATATAACACTATTAAAAATTTTTTTCTGTCCTTTAATGGTGTTACTTCCCAGACAACTGAACTCATATATAAGAAATTTCGAAACGACTCAGTTAAAATTCTGGATGAAAACCCAGACCTTTTCAAAACTGTTCCTGGAGTTCCATCAGAGATATTGGATCAAATCGAAACATCTTATATCAAGAGGCGATATTACCAGCACTTATCACGAAAATTTGCAAAATATAAATTTCCGGAATCTGCTTTGGAACAAGTATTCCAGAAATATCGCCGCAAAACATTAGAGATTTTAAATCATAATCCATATATTCTTTGTGACTATGGTGTGCGAATCGCTGATGTGGATCGGATAGTAAAAAATCCGCAGCAGAGCATACAGCGTTCCGCAGCAATCATACAAAATGCGCTTGAACAGTATGAGTATAGTGGAAACGTATGCATGCCTTACAGCATTTATCAAAAGACTGTAAAGCAGCTCTCCGTCTCCATGAAAGCCGCCCCTTCTACTTTATCTGAAGCAGAAGAACTGCTGTTGAACACCGAAGCAGTTATATACTATAACGGAGCTGCCTATCGGAAAAAGATGTTTGATTTGGAAAATAATATTGTCAAACAGCTCTACCGGATCTGTTCCAGTTACAAGACCCCTAACATCAATATAGATGAGGAAATCTGTAACTCAGAAAAACTGCTTTCCTGTCGGCTGCATGAGCAACAGCGAAAAGCTGTGAAGTACGCCATTCTGTCCGGTGTGCTTATTGTGACTGGTGGACCGGGTACCGGAAAAACCACTGTCATTAAGGTGATTGCCGATATTCAGGAACGGGTAATGCATAAAACCTTAACATTCATCGCCCCAACCGGACGCGCCGCATCACGGATGAAAGAATCTACCGGAAAAAACAGTTCTACGATTCACAAGCGCTTAAATCTTGGCGTAGGATCTGATAGTTACAAGGCAAACACAGTAATTGAAGAAAACTGTGCTTTTGTTGATGAGGTTTCTATGTTAGACATTCAAGTGGCTTCGAAGCTATTTGAGAGCATTATCTCCGGAAACCAAATCATCATGTTTGGTGACCCAAATCAGCTTCCTTCCGTAGGTCCTGGAGCTGTTTTGAAGGACATGATTGACAGCGGGGTCATTCCCACAGTCTATTTGACAAAAGTCTTTAGGCAGTCCTATACTTCCAATATTTATCTTAATTGTCGCAAAATCATTAAAGGGAATTTATCTCTGGAATACGGCGATGATTTTGTTCTGTTGGAATCGTCTACATCTTTAGAAGCAAAGGAATATATTGTGTCCGCCTTTGTTTCCGAAGTAAAGCGATGCGGGTTAAAAAATGTATGCTGCCTGACCCCTTATAGGAGAGGTGATACCGGATGCGATGCAATAAACAATCTATTGCAGCAAGAAGTAAATCCTCCCTCTGAGAATAAACCAGATCTCTACTATGCTCCACGCCACATTTATTTCAGGCTTGGTGATCGCGTGATGAATCTCAAAAATAAGGTTTCCGTCAGCAATGGAGATCTTGGTTTTGTCACAGAGGTCGATGATTCATCCATAACTGTTCGTTTTGATGATTATGAGGAAATATATGCTGTTGATCAGCTAGGAGAGCTGGAACTTGGCTATGCTATGACAATTCATAAAAGTCAAGGCTCAGAATTCAAGGTTGTCATCTCTGTTCTTCTGACATCATACAAAGAGATGCTACAAATGAATCTTTTCAACACTGCAATCAGCAGAGCTAAAGAAAAATTTATATTAGCGGGGAACAAACTTGCTATAAACATGGCAATCAAAAATCGGTCTGGTATTCACAGAGATACTGGGTTGACTCAAAAGTTACAGTTGTTTTGGAAGAAAAAGGTGGCATAACAATGCTGCCTTTTTCTTATTTAAGAAAATTGTAAGAATTTTATTTCAAAAAAAGCGAGAGTTTTCCTGAAGAAAAACGTATAATATTATTATAAGGTCGCAAACCTAACTTATCATAGTCACTCGAAAAGGAGTGTTATGGAAAATTCTTATCTTCCCTATCGTTACTATACAAGTGTTGGCATTTATCAGGGATACAACTCTGATTCACGCCAACATTTTGTATTAGTACGCTCTTCTCAGGAAAATTTATGTGAGAACGAAAAGAGATATCATATTGTTTCACTGGATGAGTTCCAATTCATGATCTGGTATGCTTGTCATGGTGAAATCATTTCTGAAGATGATATGTATGAAATTGCCAGTAAAATGTGGGAAAAAGCTGACGGTCATAAAAAGCCGCTTCTTCGGTGCGTTCATGAATTAGAAGAATTACAGTTGCTTTCCATGAAGGAATCCGCCACTAAAGAAGAATGTATGCTGAATCTTGTCCAATCCATTCAACCATTTCAGCAATCTTTGTCGATGTGTCATAATTTTAAATCATTCGCTTCGTACATGCTGAAGCGAGTAAAAGTCTTTCTCGGTACCGTTTTTGCATCAGAACAGCAGCGCTCAATTATGCGTTATTTGCAGAATCATCCGTTTGCAACACTCAAGAATTATTTTCTGGAATATTTTATTATGCGATCTCAGCAAGATTATACAGAATTTCTTTGTGATGTCAATGTTCTCTTATGTAAAGGCTACATAATTCCGATCGGTTGGTCTGACTCTACGCTACAGTAATCGCATTATATATGAAAGGTTGTTTCTTCTTGGATAAGCTAAATACTTTTTTCAAAAATTGTTTTTTTAAAAATCTACATAATTGGAATGCAGTCCCATCTGCATTGCGCATATACACTTATAAGTTTATAGGCTATTCCGCATTTATTTTTGTAGTCGCAGTATTTTCTGGAGTTGCTTTGACCTCACTTTCGATTGCGCTGGTCGGTTTCATTATTTCTGCTGTACTATTAGTATATGCTTTATACCTGCTTTTACATTTTCGTTCTTCTGAGATTCTTTCCATTACTGGAAAATGCGTTCAAATCGAACGTCAAGGCTGGAGAAAGCAATATGTATGTGTCTATTTTGTTGATAGCAATAATCGTTTGTATAGCTATATCACAAATGCCAATTCGATGACTCTTCGGTGGAAAGGCGGAATTCAACCTGGCACAATGATAACTATATATCCAATAAATGCTTTTTCCATCATCAAGGATGAGGATACCTACATTATCAATCAATACTATCTTGTGAAGAAGAAAATCGCATAAGAAAGATATTGAAAATATTTTCATTCCATTGTATACTATTAGTATAGTATTTTTGTTTATGTAAAAGGAATTTGAGGTCACATGATTTTTTCATGTGACCTTTTTTTGTAAAAAAGGAGGAAATTATAATGATTATCGTAGATATTAGAGATGCAATCGTATTAGGCAACGGACTCAACTGTTACACATCCGATACTTCCGGAAGTACAGTCGCTTCCTTTACAGTAGGATGCAAGGAGTACGATGCCAGATATGAGAAGAATACTCGATATAATAACTATCGAATTTCGGTTCCATCAGAAATGGTGGAACACGTAAAAAGGATGAAGCTTCAAAAAGGAAGCATGGTGCATCTGTTGGCTACAATGGATTTGTCCATAAAAGTCCTTGAAGCAAAAGAGCAACAGGGGGATCCCGAGTCAGAATCTTATGGCAGAAGTCGTTCAATTCAAGGACTTGTTCTTCGGCTCATGCATCTTGAGTATGCCGGTACAACCGGAGGATCATACTCTAAAATAAAAGAACAGGATGCGCAAGATCCTGAAAAAAAGGAGCCGAATGTTTCTGAAAAAAGCAATGATTCTGTGGATAAAACAGTAGTGAACCCAGATATCGCTGTTTCGAACTCCGAGACTTCCGTTGAGGAACAAATGGGAATTTCCACATTAAACCTTGATGAGAACGATATCTTCTCGAAGAGAGAAACCCGCAGATTTTTCTAACAGGGAGGAATTTTAATGAATAATTTTCCATTCACAATGCTGAATATCTGCACATTGGAGGGAATTAGTATTCCTCCAGATGGGCGCGCGGAGTATGAAACCGTGTGTCCCATGTGCGGGAAACGCAGCCTGAATATAAATTTTCAGAAGGGTTGCTTCCAATGTTGGAGCTGTGAAAGTTCCGGAGGGTTGCTTGCCTTTTATCTTTTTTGTGAGGGGAAAGAAAACCTCAGTCTTAAAGAGGCAAGGAAAGAAGTCATGAGCCGATTGTATGGTACAACCCCTTCGGAACATGAAGAACGGGCAAAAAAGATTCAAGCCAGACGGGACGAAATAAAAGCGTCTGAAGTGAAGCAATGCTCGTTGCGCTCCGTTGAAGAACGTAACCTGACATATTCTGCTTTATTGGATATGTTAAGTCTGGCTGAAGACCATCATATGGATCTCACCCAAAAAAGAGGATTGAGTGATTTTACAATCACTTTACGGAAATATAAATCATTTCCAGTCTCCTCTTTTGAGGAATATCCATTGAAGTTGATGGAAATGGGTCTATATGTAGATGGCATACCAGGCTTCTACAAAACCGAGAAGGGTGTTTGGAGCTTACGAGGCTTCAAACGTGGAATCATAATTCCTATCTTGAATCGTAATGGACTTATCCAGGGCTTCCAGATTCGCAAAGACGATTCTCTGCTCAAAACTTTCTACAAGAAAGATGCAAAAGGGAATTATCTCCTTGATAGCAATAAAATGCGAATCATGGATAAGGAGAAAAAATACGGATGGCTCTCAACAAAGGGGCTGTCGTTTGGAACACCTGCAAATAGTTATATTCATTACGCTGCTGATTTTGTAATGAATCATGGCGCTCTTGTTCCCAAATTGACATCCGACAAAGGAATTCTCCTGACAGAAGGTCCGTTAAAAGGAGATATTTTTTTTGAGAAGACAGGTTACCCCGCTATCTGCGTACCAGGAGTAAACTGTATCTTTCCACTGGAAACTGAGCTTAAATTTTTAAAGGAACTCGGTTTCAAAAAAGTATATCAGGCTTATGACATGGATTACTTGACCAATAAAAATGTTGCCAAGTATCTTGCAAAAAGTTATGATATAATAAAGAATCAAGGATTTGAAGTCGTTCGACTTCAATGGAACCCCAAATATAAGGGGATCGATGATTATTATCTGGCAAAAGAAAGGGGCGAAGTTTAATGAGTGATCTTACAAAGAGAATATTAGAAATCGGGAAACCACTCTTTCGCTTCCTATCTCCTTTAGTAGGCTGGACAAATAATGACATGAAAGCAGGTGTCTTCGATATAGATATAGAAAACGCACTTGCGTCCATGTCACCACATGACTTTGCGGCAGTAGAAACCGAAGTCAATTCTTACCGAACATATACAGCGCTATATGTTCAATACGGGTATAAACGGATTGAAGCTAAATGCCGCAAAGACGCTCTTGCTATGGCATCGAACAATAGAACTGGAATATCGTGGAATGATACTCCGTACTGTTTAAAAGCAGTCCGCAGCCGTTGCATCCACGAGTTCAGAATAACATCTGCTAGAACAAATATTACTCGTGTAGAGTATATTTCCGATGTTGCTCAGATGAACCAGGCAGATAAGAAATCGTTTGTAAAAAGCCTATCCTCAACAGAACCAGGTGTTCTCTATAATGTAGAGTATTATTTTATAAAGGATTCCTTTATCGTGGAGCAAAGCAAGTTTTCTGTTACGGTCACGAAATAAAAGCGGATTTATATAAATCCGCTTTTATTTTTTTGCAACATTAACATATATAAGCTTTTCTGTTTGAATACCGATTTATTTTCATAAAGGGTCTCAACTTGAGACCCCTTGTGTTGATTGATAAAGGGTCTCAAGTTGAGACCCTTTATCATAGCTTATATATAAGATTAACTTAAAAATATATTTTATGATAAAAAAAGGTCTCAAGTTGAGACCCTTTTTTATCTATGTGTATCACTGAAACATATTCTACGAATTAAGAAGATGATCAATCTTTTCTACCAAAGTTTTCAATGTCTCTCGGTCATCCTCTGTGAGTTCGTATCCCTCCAACTCAGAAATATTTTCTATATTCTTTGTTATCTTTCTGAATGTTGCTTTTGGATTCACTGTTTTTCCTTTTTCTTCCGTAGAATCTATTTTTCCTGCATCCACAGTTTTATAGCATGCAACGAGTTTTTCTATGTCTTTTTTTGTGATTATTGCCTCACTATCATTTTCTCTTATCTTATTGATTCCTTGAAGAACATGTTTCTGTAATGCCGCATTTGGATCTCCCTCAGCCGGATAGAGAGGCGAAACCGCATCTACTGATATAATTCCGTCTGCAATAAGTGCCTGCATGCTGTCATCGAGCTGCAACAATCTCAACAATCTTGAAACCTTTGCCGCCGAGCAATGAAATATCTCTGCAAGGATATCCTTTTTCTTTCCGGTTAAGTTTCCTGCCTCTCTCTGTTCTTGAATCCATGTTTCAGACAGTTCTTTCATCGAACGAGCAGTATCTATCGGAGTTAAGGTTCTGGATTGCATGTTATCCATAATGAGTTGATATGAACGCTCTCCCTCAGTCTTTGGAGCCTGTTTAACCACCGCAGGTATTGTTCTGTCTCCATTCAGTTTTTTCGCTCTATATTTACGATGTCCGGCAATAATTTCGTAACGACCATTTTCTTTCTGAAAGACTAATATTGGCTGATAAAATCCCTTTTCCTTGATATACTTAGCCAGGTCATCAATTTTACTCATATTGAAGATTTTCTCGTTTTTAGGATTCTCATCAATCAACGACATCTCCAGATTGACCGGTGTGCATTCAGTGATTCCCAAATTCATATTTTCAAGACCTGGACGATTTCCAAAAATATTTTTTGCCATTTTGCACCTACCTTATGTATTCTGCAAGCTGTTTAAACGCTTGAGCAACCTTAGAATTCGTGTTATACCACGCAAGTGGTCGATCAATCATTTTACTCCCCTTAACAATTCCAGAACTCGGAATACAAATTCCGGAGTAGCTTGGCATCGTTTCACAATAATCCAGAAACTCTTTTTCTGCGCTATATCCGGCATATGAAGAGATGTAAAATGACATTTTTTCTAATGTCGGATTATACAGTTGTTTTATAATTGACACATGTTTACTTAAGATTGAGAACCCCTTCAAGCTATCCGTATCCGTTGTACATGGTGTTATAATTTCATCACACGCGTTTAATGCCAATGAAGATAAACTGAATTTACTTTCTTTTCCATTTTCACCCACTTCCGCGTATGGTCTTTCGGGCGGAAAATCCATGATCACATAATCATATTTATCTGAAATACTCTCAAACGCTTTTCTCAACGCAAGCGGATCAGAAAAGAATTTAACATCTTCATTTTCCGGTGCAGGAATCATATCGATGTGAACTCTTTTCGGGCGCACTTTCGAGCTAAATTTTATATAGATCGGGTAACAAGCTTCTCCCACTTCACACTCTCCAGCCGCGACATTGATTATTGTTTTTGTTATTTCAGAAACACGGTCCTGCAACATCGCATCTGTGAAATTTCTCTGTAAATCCAAGTCAATTGTAAGCACAGAGTATCCAGCCTCTTCTAAGCAGGCTGCTACGTTGATTGCAGCTGTAGTTTTTCCAACTCCACCCTTCTCATTTGCGATTCCGATTTTTCGAATACCAGACATTTTTTCTCTCCCTTCCTATTTTAAATTCATTATAAGCTTTGTCCTATTTAATGTCAATATATTGTTTTGGATATCACGTTATGCTTTATAATTAAAACGTATTAGCAAATATTTAGACCGTAATAATTGACTTTTATCATGGAATGTATTATAATTCGTTACAGAACATAACAAGGAGGCTATTTTATGAATTTGAAACCTTTACAGGATTTCTCCGGAGAGGAGAGGAGTATTCTTGGTTTATTCGGAATTGATGTAGGCAATCACGATACTAAATCAAGACATACCGTATTTGCAAGTGGTTACAAAAAAGATTTGGTTCTGAATAAGCTTGCAACAGAATATATTGAAATTGAAAACAACGGTGTAACAGAATATTACACACCCACTTTAGAACCTTTTAATTTCGCTAATGACAAAACAGCTACGGATGAAATGTGGATCTTGAGTTTGTTTTCTATCGCGAAAGAGGCGATTGCAAGAGGTATTTCCATTAGCAATAAGGAAGGAATTATTCTTGCAATTGGAATGCCTCCGGGAGATTTCAACGAAAAAAACGCAATTGCATATAAAGAATATTATCGTCCTGGTTCAGAGGTTAAGTTTTATTACAAAAACATTCCATTTGATTTTATCATCGAAGATGTTTTCGTAACCGCTCAGTGTTGGGGTGCGGCAGCTCAGTATAAGAGTCTTATTAAAGGTCTGAACGATGTTTACTTCATCGACATTGGTGGAATCACCACTGATGTAATGCGTATGGTCCGCAATCAAATTCAAAGCGATAGTATTGATAGTTATAAAGAAGGTGTCAAAAAACTTTTCATGCAGATTTCCAAGCAGCTTCGCAGCGAAACCGGCAACAATGTCTCCCCATTACAGATTGCTGATGTCTTATCCGGTAAAGATGAATCAAGTTCTATTTATGTAAAGTTCAGCACCAGGATTCACGAACTGGCATATGACTGGTTAAAAAATCTCTTTACTTCAATGATTACGGCTGGAGCCGAATTTTCCCTTACTCCAGTTGTAACATTAGGGGGCGGTCCGCTTTTGCTGGAAGATGAATTGCGAAAGGTTTCCAGTGATCTTGGCTTTTATGAGTGGAAATCCATTACAGATAATCGTGCGAATGCGATTGGGTATGAATCCATTGCCGCTGTTCCCAAATATAAAATTAAGAAAAAAGCATTAGATGAATATTGGGCTAAGTTTGACTGGGAACATAAAGAGTCAGCTGATGAAGAATAATTAAAGGAATGAGGGATGATATACTATGACTGATGCAAAACGCAAAAGAGCATCATCGACAATCAGTTTTGATGTGAATTCCGAAGACGCCTTAAAGGCGCACGATTATCTCGCATCATTTGGGCGTAGACAAGGGCGCTTTATAACTGCTTTGATTCTCTTTTACCTCCAGCATCAGGACAGGCTGTTTTATTCTGCTGAAAGCGGAAAAATATGGGATTTAAAGGCAATTGTTCCTTACATGAATAAGCTTGGATATTCATATGATGATGATCCAAAGCAAGCGATATCGCTTGTCGAACGAATAGAATCCCTTGATAAAGACATGATTGAGTTAGTCGGACGAATTGTGTCTTCAAACAAAGAGGAGATTGTTTCACCTAATATTTCTGGTGATAATCTTTCGAATGATGTATTTGACACTTTTCCGGAAAAGATCCAGTCTACAAATTCAAATGTTGTCGTAGCCAATGGCAATGCATCAAATGAAACTGCTCGAAGTAATACAATCGCGCAGCCATCTTCTCAAATTTTGGCTAGTAATAGCAGTAAATCAGATATTGTTACCGCTAAACCAATGCTATCTGACGATGACGATGATGACGATGATGTAGGTTTCTTTACACAAATGTCATTCCATTAACTGTAAAATAAGAGGCATCTATTTCGATGCCTCTTATTTTTTTCAAAGGGTCTCAATTTGAGACCCTTTGAAATTATGTGGTACAAACATCAGTTCTGATACATAACTACGTTTCTATAAAATGATGCACCACAAGAGTGCACATTATTCACGTCCAGAAATGCTAATATTCACATGTTTTTTCTGTTATTATTGACTTTTTTTGTATGCACCAATATAATGAAAACATAAAACACTAAGAAAGGAGTGATAACATGAATACATTATTTGCACTTAAGTTTCAGATGAAGCTGTTTGAATTGGAGAGTTATATCAAAGATGCATTAAAGAGTAAAGTATACCGCTTATCTGCATTTGGCGCAGCATTTATCGGATGTGCTTATCCAGTGTTTGCCGCTGCTAATGACAATATGTTCTCTGAGTTTGTAGACCAGCTTGTTTCTTTGTACAACTCAATGGTTCCGGTAATCAATGTATGTACTTTGATTTTCCTTGTTTTTGCAATTGCAGCGCATTATCTCACAAGTGATCCGCAGAAATCTAAAATGTGGAAGGATGTCGCAATTAAAGTAATCATTGGCTTTGCAATCATCATCATTGCACCTTGGATCTTGGTAAAAACAAAAGATTTCCTTGGCACCAGTATGACGAGCAAATCCATAACCGATGTTAAAAACATAAAATAGCATCATTAGCATCATCGATTAGGGCGCATTTATATATGCGCCCTTTTCACTAGAACAATGGAGGTCATCATTTTATGGGTGCTCTTGATTTTATATGGGAATCGTTGCTGTCATGGATTCAGACCACTGTTCTTAGCTGCGTCGATCTAGTCACCAAACAGCTAGTATATGCGTTTTCCCCAAATTTAATCACATTTGATAAGTACTTTCCAGGGGCAACCACCCTATGGAATATCGTATACACATGCTCCGCAGTTTTGATCATCGCTTTATATTTTTGGAAACTGTTTTCCAACCAGCTTTCACCATTTTCAAGAACGTATGAGTCTCCCATAACTCTTACAGTAAAGATGGTACTGGCTTATGTTGTGATGATAAATATCGGAGGAGTAATAAACGCATTTATGGGGCTTGCCGATACGGTTTATTGGAAAATTTTGGACAATGCCACCATTACAAACGGAACTGTGTTTTCCAATTTGTGCGATTCTGTTAAGAAATCATTTCTTGACAATGATTCTTCCGGAATGAACATAGTGGAAGCACTTGTTGCATTTATTTTGACAATCCCGATTGCATGGAACTACTTTAAACTCGTGCTTGAAATGGCAGAGCGCTATGTTGTCATTGGGGTTATGTATTATACAATGCCGCTTGCATGCGTTCCGATTGTCAGTAAAGATACCGATGCAATCACACGATCATGGATTCGAATGTTTTTCTCAGAACTTTTGATTCTGGTTCTCAATCTATGGTTCATGGTAATTTTCCAATCAGCAATTACCGATAATCCTATGGAAAAATCCGTAACTGTAAACGGCTATACCTGTGGAGGAATCCTGTGGTGTTTCATTGCTTTAGCATTCTTAAAAACTGCGCAAAGCATTGATTCTCACATTGCAGCTTTGGGTCTTACAACCGCACAATTAGGTCAAGGTGTCGCAAATACTTTACTTGCTACTGGAGGCGGACTAAGACGTGGCGCAAGAATAGCACAGCATGCTTTCGGATTAAATCCAGCTGCTGTTTTTGCAGGAAATGCTTCAAACGGGACTACAAGAACACAGAGGAAGGCAGCTCAAGGGTTATCAAAACAAGCAGATTCCGTCAAATCTGTATCTGATCCTACACATGTTAAAAATATGGGACGTGAACAGTCTTATAAATTCATGAAAGACAGACCAAATTTCTCTTTGAACGGAGAGGCAGCTCGTGCCTACGCAGAAAAATTTCTTCCAGAGAATATGAAAGAGCAGCTTAGTAAAGGTGAATTTTTGGGCGGTACCGCACAGAATGGTAATTTTGAACTTGAATACAAAGATCAAAACGGCAAGCTCTCTAAGATGAGCTATTCAGAAACACAGCCAGATGGAATCAGTCAAAAAGTCAACTTTGGCGAAACAAGTGGCTTCTTGAAAAATACGGGTTCTCCATATCAAATGAATGATATTAACGATGGCAGCTCTTATAAAGAATTCGCACAAGCGCACTTAAATGGTACTGATAGCTTCCTCGATAATTCTGGTTTTGTTTCATCCGAGGAGCTTAAGGGATCCACTATCAGTCCTGCGGACGATGGAAGTGATTCTTTAATTTTGCGGGATGCAGATGGCTATGAGATTGCCAGAATTTCACCTTTTAATGATCAACATGCGGACAACCTATCGGACAATACAGTTATTGGTGAAGGTTCAGACGGACTTTATCGTGCTGATTTCAATACCACGCCGAAAATGCCGCTTCCTGATGGATACGAATATGCCGGCGATGTTTGCTTTGATGCCAACAATAATCCAGTACCTGAAAATGAAATTGCAACCACTGAGGGAACGCATTTCCAAGAATCCTACAAGACTCCAGATGGAAATTATATTTCTGCGGGTGAAATGGATGCCCTTATGCATGATCAATATATCTTCAATGATGATTATGCCGGCAATATTTCTTATGCCTCCAATGGCAATGAGTCTGGCTTTGTAGATGCAAATGGTAAGTCACTTGATCTGAGCAAAGCTGGATGGAGTCAAACCGAGAATCCTGATATTTATCAGAATGCATATACCGGATGCACTGCGACAGGAGAGCAGATTGCTGCAAACATGGCGAATCCACAATATGCAGCTCAATCTTACGGTGGAATTGATAATGAAGGAAATCCAGTTTACTTCGATAATGCATCTAAGATAGCTGTCAGCAATGAAGCTATGGAAAACGCTCCAAAATATGGCGAGGCTTCCTCTATTCACGGATTATATAATTCGGAGACTGGTAGTTTTGATGCCGTTCCAAATGTTTCTAATGGGATTGGGAAAAATGTTGAGGATCTTCTTGATAAAGACTATTCATTCTCAGGATCTGTTGGAGCCAATGTTTCAAAAGCATATATGCCTGAGTTGAAAAACGAAGCCATTGAGTCTGCTTCTCTGGATAAAGATACTCTTACTGTTCAACGAAAAGTTGACTTGAACGGTAACGAGGGTATTAAGACAGACCATTATTGGAGCAACATTGCAGACGGATCTACAAACAAGGTATTCCAAAAAGTCAACAGCGCAGGTTCTTCAACCTGGTATAAGGTTCCGGATCGCCAAGGTGATACCAGTTATCGCGAAACTCCTTATGCCGCTTCTTCGTCAGAATCTAGCGGTACTCGTAGATCTGATAATGGACGTTCAAATTCAAATGAACACTCCGTATTTAATGACAATTTAACAAACGATAGGCGCAACGGAAAATCCCAGTCTGAACCATATAATAGTTCAGATAATGCATATGCAGGTGGGAATAATCGCTTCACTCCTAATCGAAACAAGAAGAAAGGACTTAGGAACAACAAGCATAAACCCAGAGAATAGCTTGTAACGTGAAAGGTATATTATGGCGGAACACGAAAATAAGGACCATGTTTCAGACACTCTTGAAGCCGGTATGGACACAGCCGGAGATATTGCCAATAACGCATATAATCACTATAAGGATCGGCAAAATGCAGCATCAGGAAATACTCCGCAAATGAATAATTCTTCAGGCGATTCTACCAAAAGCAAGGATTCAAATAGTCCTTCTAAAGTTCCGGATTCTCCTCAACCAACAAATAATACTTTTTCATCCAGCCCTAATATCAATGCCGGAACTGCGGGAGCGGCATCCGGCACTGGAACATCCGTTGGCACATCCGGTGCCAGTTCCGTTGCCGGTACAGCTGCGGGAGCCTCCACAGGCACCGCAGCTGGTGCTGCGACCGGCGCGGCTGCGGCTGGTGCCGGTGCTGGTGCTACAGCCGGAGCTACAATAGGAACCGCTGTTGGTCCTTTGGGTACTGTTACAGGAGCTGTGGTAGGTGGTGTTGCATCGTCCATTATCAAGTGGATTGTTATTTCAAGCCTTTTATTTCTTTTTTGTATCGCCGGTATTGTTGAAGAGTTGGTGCCAAATCTTATTTTAAAGCCGGTTGGTGAAGCGGTGAGCCTCATTAAGGGCATTGTAAGTAAGGTCACTGATGCCATTCACAACTTTATAAATTTTTTTACTGGAAATGATACGGACGATACAGAGATGGTGGAAACCCTAGAAGACGCCACACAGTATTGCGTAGATGTCATTGATGAGATGCTTGAAAGTGCTTATGAAGACGCAAGAGAAGAAGTGCAGAAATTATGTGAAGAAAAAGGATATGATTACCAGACATCTATTGATTCTCTAGGCACAGAAGGTGGCATGTTTAATACGACAAACTACGCCTTTATCATTTCCACATACTCAGTTACCACTGATTTTAACAACGTAACCATAGCAGACTTCAAATCACAGCTTCGTAAAAAGTTGAAAATCACTTATACACTTTCAACGGAAGAAAAAGAAAAAGAAGAATACGATCCTGTTATGATTCCAAAATATGAAGCAACTACTGTTCGTATTTGTGTAGATGAGGATGAAGATGAGGAAGGTAACACGGAACACGATTATGCTAATATTACCGTATATAAAAAAACAGATGAAGTTGATAAGCGACCGGATGGGACCGGATACTGGATCAGTAATTTAGATGGAGAAGAAGTCACTAATTATGTACCCGCAACACTATACCCAAACAGTGGACATGATGATGATATCCTGGAAGACTATTATATTTTAGGATCTACAGTTGATCTCGCAGAAAAAGTCTTAGTAAAGCCCACAGTCAGAACTGTCAAATATGCCGATGTTACTCTATCTCCGTTTAAAAATGAAGATGTCTATACAATGTTTGATGTAGATCCTGATGGAATCTATATGGACGGATATGAAACGACCAACCGTCAAATCATCGAGGCACGTATGAGAATGATTGAAAATATTGTCAACGACATTCTCACCACTGCACATTCATCCTATGGTGGACAAGGACTGACTCAAGAAGAAATCGAACAGTATCTTGCAAATCTCCCTGAAGGGACATCCGGTAATCGAAAAGAGGTCATCAAAACAGCCCTTACTCTTGTCGGAATGGTTCCATATTATTATGGTGGAAAAGCACATAATACCGGCTGGAACGATGACTGGTGGAGTGATTGTGCTCCAGATTTAAAAGGGCGTACCAAATGGGGACTTGATTGTTCCGGATATGTTCAATGGTGCTTTGCGACTGCGGGATTCAACGGCGGCAGCCTTGATTCCGCACTAGCTTCTACAGCCTCGATCAGTCAGCTCCAATATATCGAAAAAGATGATTTACTTCCTGGTGACATTGGGTTGATCTACCAGGGCGATTCAAAGCATACCGGCATTTACATGGGAAACGATACTTGGATCCATTGCTCCAGTAGTGGAACGGTCGTAATATCGCAAAACTATAATTTTCCTATATATAAGCGATATCATCCTTCTGAAATGGGGCAGGACAATTATTATAAGAATACAATCAGCTTATATAATAATACGTCATTCTCTTATAGTGGTGACCAGTGGTATTTCATTGCACAGGTTATCTTGCAGGAATGCTCAACAAATACAGAAGGTACCATTGCCGTTGCAGAATGTGTTCGTTATCGTTGTCTGAGTCCAAGCTTTCCAAACGATCCTGTTTCGGTTCTTACCCAGGCAAAGCAATTTGAAGCATACTCAAGTGGTGCATATAAAAAGCGAATGCCAACTTCTGATCAAATTGATCTCATCAAGCAGGTAATTGGCGGGACAAAGAGTGTGTTAAAAGATGGGCGTGTTTTATATTTTCTATCTTCATCGGCACATCGATCCACATTTCTAACGGGAAAGAGCTGGCTTGCAAAATCCGGCTATAACTTTTTTGGTGAATATGGAGACAATGCTTTTTACTACAATCCGAGGCTTGCCAAACCAGATATTTCTCTTTCTGTTGATGTAGGCTCGTCCTCAAAAGTAAATGCCGAAACCAAACACATACCGAATAACAGCAGTAACAATGGAGTCGTATACTTCGGACAGTCCGCAAGTGCCGGAGGCGGCGAATGGGCGCGCGTTCCATTTGGGGATGCTGATATTGGTAAAAGTGGCTGCAGTGTCACTTGTCTGTCTATGGTGATCAGTTACTTTCGAAGCGGTGCAGCATCTTCCGGATGGGTATATCCAAACGATGTCGTTTCCATGATTCAGAACAAGACTGGAAACTACAACTATTTCCATACAAGCGGCGGACAGTCCTGGGATATTTTCAGAAATGTAGCTTCTTGGTATGGATTAAAATGCAGTGCTATTGCTTCAAATAGTATCATCTTAAGTTTACAGCAGAACCGCCCAGTGATTATGTCCTGCAAACCTGGTGAGTTTACTAAAAAGGGACACTTCATTGTCATCACAGGCATTGACAGCAACGGATATTGCTGGGTTAATGATCCATCCCACCCAGAAAAGAGCTACAAACCATATACAGTAGATGCTCTTATCCGGGAAGGAAAAGGATTTTGGACTTTCTATCAGTAGAGCGAGGAAAAATTATGAACAGAAAGATTTTTTTATTAACTCTCATGAGTGTATCTCTGTGTCTTACCCCCTGTGTGGCATATGCCGCACAGGGCGAAACAGACATGTATGGGAATCCGATTGATTGGGATGAGAACGGAATTGGAAATGAAGATGATGACGGATCTGATGACACTTTCTCTGAAGATTCACTTATAATTCCAGATAACGAAGAGAAGAGTAGTGCTCCATCTGACGAAACATCTGGCGGGCATGAATCTCAAACAGACATTTACGAAACGACCGCACCTAGAGAAGAAGCACATTCAACTGATTCTGTCAAAGTCGGTACCGTAATTGTCAAGTTCAGTGTGCCGGATAACTGGGGGCGAGACGATATCATCCTTGGACTTTACAATAAAACAGAGGGAGAAAAATATGATATTTCTTTATATCATGATCAAGGTTACAAGTCCGAAGCTCTTCTTCCTGTCGGAGCCTACGAAGTAAGAGGGGCAAATATTTCCGGTGATCAAATCAATGCACAGCCTATTTATTCGGATACATCTGACTTTGAACTTCAAGAAGATGATCCACAGTATATATCGCTTCGTCCAGCACAGCTTGAAGTTTCTGACGAATCAAGTATAGAAGAAACTCACACTGATGACGCGAATGATGCTCGCAGCGATTTTTCAGTACATAAGATGCTACTTTCTCTTTTGATTGGTATCGGTATTGTCGGTGGATCCGGAATAATTGCATTTAGATATTTCACACATAAAAAGGAGTAATGCTCTATGAATAATATCGAAGACGAAAATTTGAATACATATATTATTCCACTGAACTACAATGTACCAGGCAAATGGCATAACATTTCCATTCCGAACTTAATTGAAGGCGCTATCTTAGCAGCCATCGTTGATATCCCGATATTGTCCATTCCATTTACTTTTCAATTCAAGTTCATTTTATTGATATTATGTAGCACTGGCTTAGTTGCTTTTGCATTGGTCGGCATTAACGGAGAGAGGATTTCCTCGTTTATGTTAGTAGCTCTCAAATATCTTCTGAAACTTCTGTCCCAAAAAACAGTATATCATATGCGAAAGGTAGGCGTACAAAGCATTGAAACATCTCAGAATAGAAATACCGGAAACACGTCCCGTGCGGAGAAGCTTATCTCTAAACTCAAGCAAATCAAAAAGTCCTCAAACAAAGAGGGCAGTAGTAAAGAGCAAAGCTGAAAATTACGTCCAGGACTGGCTTCCATTCGAGAAAATCATATACAGTGCTGGACTGATCAAGCTTAAAGATGGGCGCTATATCAAGATACTGGAGATTGATCCACAAAATTTTGATTTAAAGAAGTCCAAGGATAAGAATTTAATCATTGCAACGTTTCAAAAGTGGATCAACATATCTCCGTTTTCTTTCCAAATAAAAGTAATTACCGAAAGAACTGATACTTCATCCATGTTCGAGAGATTAAATCAGAAGACTCAAATGGAATCTGATGAAAAAGTTTTGGCTGCAAAGAAAGACTATACAACCTTAGTGAAGAGTATTGCCTCAAAAGAGGCTTCTGGAAAGCGCTTCTTCCTCATCATTGAATATGAGGGAGATCCTTATGATAATTATAAATCATCCTCTAAAGAGAGCAAGATTATCACTGACATGAATAATGCAATTGATATTATCAGTGGGAAGTTCAATGAAATTGGAAATCCGATCATAAAGCATGAATCTGAAACATTATTTCTTGAAGACTTTTTATATCATTTCATTTGTAAACGGTCTTCCAGAGAGAATACGCTTAAGCAAAGGAAAGATCGACTCATACGCGATATGCGTTTCGTACAGTCCATGAGATATCCAAATGATATTTCCTTAGCCAGCCAGATTCCACAATTACCCTTATCCTCAATTATTGCACCAAAGGGTATGAACTTCTCAACTCCAACGTATTGCGTGGTAGACGGTGTATGCTACACATTTCTATTTATAAGAAATAATTCCTATCCAAGAAATGTATACGCCAACTGGACCAGTTGCTTGAACTTTGGTGAAGGTGTTGATATTGATTTCTTTTTCGAAAAGCTGGACCGTGAAAAAACAGTAACCAATTTAGGACGTGTATTAGCACGAAAAGGTGGAGACCTTCAGGATTCGCGTGAAAATGAACGCTATGAAGTTGAAGAAGTGATTCGTGCTGGATCAGAAATCCAAAATCATATGCGTGCCGGAGAAGATCTGTTCATGGGAGTAACCATGATAACCATCTGGGACTACGACCTGCAAAGCATGCGGCAAAAGAGAGGACGAGTGATCAACACTTTAAAGTCGAATCAGATTAAAGTCCTTCCTGCCCTCACTGAGTGCGAAGAAGCATTTAAAATGACACTGCCGATCCTATATATCAACAAACATCTATTCACAAAATTTGAACGTAACTTTTTATCTTCATCATTGTCAAGTATATATCCATTCAATGAGCTTCGCTTACACGATGAAGATGGTTTTGTTCTCGGATTGTGTGGTGAATCGATTGCCGTATACAATAATTTTGATAGTGAACGATATATCAATGCAAACATAGGAATTTTTGGTCCTTCCGGTAGTGGTAAAACTTATCTGAACCTTACCCTGGCGCGTAGACTTCGACTCAATGATGTCAATGTGTTATTCATTCTTCCGTTAAAGGGCTATGAATATAGAGAAGCGGTCGAAGATATTAACGGTGTTTTTATCGATCTGTCTCCTGGTTCAGGCATCTGCCTAAACATCATGGAAATTCATGCAGAGGCAGAGATTGATAAAGCGATCCTGGCTGATGCAGAAGTCACGCGTAGAAGTAAACTGCAAAACCAGATCACGCAGATCATCACCTTTCTCCAGCTCTTACTTCGGGATGATAAGCTTTCCGCAACGCAGGAGAGTGAATTGGATTCAACGCTGAGTGAACTTTACAGTGACTTTGGAATCACACACGACAATCTGTCTCTGTATGATGCGAACGGAAAAATCAAGACCATGCCAACTATACAGGATCTATATGACAGATGCACAAAAAATCCAAAGCTTGAATCTATTGTCTCGATCCTGTATCCGTTTGTATCCCCGCAAGGCAACTGCCGAAATATGAACGGACAAACGAACCTAGATCTCAAAAACCGGGTGATTGCATTTGATGTATCAAATGCCGGAGATCGTCTGTTGCCAGCCTTTATGTACCTTGCACTTGTCTTTTGCTACGACAAGATTAAGGAGAACACTCATGATAAATATACCATTTTTCTGGACGAAGCCTGGAAATTTATGATCAACGAAATGGCAGAATCCTATGTAAACGAGCTTATAAAAATTGTTCGTGGATATGCCGGATCAGTCGTTTTCAGTACCCAGAACATGGCAGATGTCATCAAAGGAGAGTACGGAGAATCCATTCTCGATAACTGCGCAGCCAAGTTCCTTTTAAAGGCAGGAGAGAAAGAAGCCTCAATTTTCCAGAGCTTATTTAATCTAAATGATGCCGAAATTAAATCAATCATGAAGCAACGAAAAGGAGAAATAACGCTTCTTGCAAACAGGGAAAAAATCCCTATTTTAACAAAAACATCATCCAGAGAACATGTACTTTATACCACAGATCCGAATGAAAGAAAGAAATTAAAAGAGCATGGGACACTGGCTTAATATTTATAATACATATAAGTTTGATTTTATATAACACATCATATTTCTGTGATACGTATTATTTATTGATTATTACATGATAAATAAATTTATACTTGCATCGTTAGAGATAATACATAATAAAATCAAATTATAACGTAATGCGAAGGAGTTATGTCATGTATAACATTGGAAGATCTGCATATCAGAACCAATTAGCAGAAACAATTCGTGAATATGCGCGAATTTGTGGCTGTTTTACGAAGGAACAAGCGTATTTAATGTTCCTTGATAAGCATTATGAAACGATTGATAAACTGTTAAATACAATGTGTCAGCAAAGAGTTTTATTTCGAAAAGATGAGCGTTATTACACTCTGAATCCTGCCATCAAATTCGACTATGATATGATGAATTGCTTGTGGGTTATGCTTGATTTAAAGGGAAGTAGCCTCCCAAATATGAACGATTTTTACTTCACAAGATGCACGAAACCAGCCTTAATTGCCTTTATAAAAAATGACACTTTATATGAAATTGTGCCAATTAACAGTTCCAGCGCAGAAAGCATTATTTTCCTAAATCGCCAATATGAAGCTGAAACCATGGGTGGTTCAAATGGATTGCATGAGTATATTTTGGTGGTACAAAATACAGACATCGTAGACGATCTTCCACCATTAAATGCTCCGCATATGTTCGCTATTGTAAACGATATGCCCTATTCAGAAATGAACTATGAAGCAAAGAAAGTATGCAAAATCGATTATTACAAAGACGAGGAATAAGCCTATGGAAGAAGAAAAATCCGGCAAAAATTTTGTTGTTTTTAACTCATGGAAGCAGCGTTATCACTCCGGTAGTCGTAGCCTCCCAAATATCCTTAATATGCACGATAGGGATGCTGAATTTTCGAATACTCTTGTTGAGGAAATTATAACTTTTATTCAACGCGCATCCTCCATTTTAAAGGTTGCCATGAATAAAGGAATATATGAAATTGATGATTTATCCTGGTCTGCAAATCTTTTGGAAAAAGCTCTGAATAACATCCGATTATTGTCATATGCAATAAAAGATGATGCTCCAAATTCGGATCAATTAAGCACAGATAGATTATTCATTTCTCCGACATCAGTAAAAATGACTGATACTTATATAAAGTTTGATTTTCCAATTTTAATGCGAAAGCGGAGGGCTGGTACAAAGACTCATTACTATGATTTATCATTAAAAGAGGCGCTAAATGGAATGACTATTCCGTCCCAGTATACTTCACAAAATATCACCATAATTTTTCTTCATTGCTATAAAAAAGAACATGTGAACCTGGTGCGAAAAGATCACGATAACATTGATTTAAAATGGATCATCGATGCATTAAATAATTATTTTTTCATTGATGACGGTCCGTTGCGTACATGTTTATTTCAAAATTCCATCGTGGATGACTCGGATCATACGATTATTTATCTTGTTCCAACCAGTCATCTCGGAGAATTTTTAACTGAGAAAATTCCGGAATGGGAGCGAAGAAGAGAAGTGACCGATTCATCAGAATCCGATCCTAATCTTCTTCCAAAAATTCAAAAATAATGCACCATTTTCCGATGTTGAAAACCCGGTATTTTTCCGACTGAGTTATCCACATTTTTTTACCGGGGTGGAAAATTCGAGAAAATTCAGATTTTATAAGGAATTTACGACAATTAAATGATCAAAAATCATGGTTGATTTATGTAGTGGTGCATTATTTTTGCATAAAGAACATTGTGAAAGATTTCATGTAGGATTTGGATTATCTTGCATTTGATAAATTGTGAATTAAAGAGGGTAGCGATGAAAGTAGAGTACGGGTCGTTTAAATACAAATTGCTTGTTGCGATGATGCTGGCGGGTGAATATCCATATAAATCATTGGATTTATGTCGTGAAAGTGACGCAAGGAAAAAGAACAGCATATCAGAATTAAAAAATGCGGGAATCATCACAACAGCAACTGCTTATGATATCAAGCGAATTCGTTTTAAAATGTTTAATAAACGAAAAGGTGAGTTTGCTGATGAACTATTTGATGGTGGAGCAGAATATAAACCGGATATACATGAAAATGGACTTAGCCGCTTGGAAAGGAAAGATCGAATAGCTGAAATAATAATTATGATGTTAGAAGCCGGAATAAATGTGACTCCAGATTTAAAACCAAAACCGGATTGTGAAAAAGCCTTAGAACAAAATGCATCCTGTTTACCATATTTTATAACAAGCAGAGAAGCCCGAGAAGCAATCACTATTAAAGAGGATAAAGGAAAGGGAGCCAGGTTTCATGGAACACTCGTAAGTGCTGGTGGAATGTATAACATATACAACATGGGTTCTATTAAAATGGGATGGATTCGACCTGCCGAAAAAACAGCAATTGACTTCAATGAGCAATATCAAAAGAGAATGATTCCATGGGGCAATAACTACGCGGAATGGTATGGGAAAAGCGCAATCATCTTATCAAGAAATCTATGTTACATAAATGATTTTATAAAAGGGAAAATTGATTTAAGAGGCTGTGACAACATTTCCAGTAGAAACAAAGTGGACATCAATGATTATTATGAGCATACCTTTTATCTCCCGCTTTCAAGACAGGGACAGATAATGCTCAATATTATGTGTCACAGGAAATGGCATTATTATCTAACGGGATTATTCTTTGAAAAAGAAGATCTTGCACAACCAGAGATAAAGCTTTCTATTGCCTGTGACGCAGCAACAAGAGATGGCTATTATTGCCTGGTGTTCATGGATGGTGATATTGGACGTTTGAAGCGTTTTACCGAAATGTCTATTTCTCCAGATGATTATGGGAAATTCAAAATCATCTGTTACGACTTCCAGAAAGAAATTGTAGAGTCAGTTGCACCACAGGGGATGGATATTATTTCCTATCCTTTTGAAGATGTCGTAAACGCGTTTTATGGAGTATATGACCAGTTTGAAAAAAAGGAGGAGACTGGAAATGAATAACAATGGGTTTTCAAAAACGCTTGAACGTATAAAGTATTACTGTTTAAAAAATAAAAAGCAGTTCCATTTACAACTGATTGTGACTGCTGCCATTTCAATCATCCTGATCGGGCAATTAGGAGCATCAAGAGATTTCATTACTGGCGTAACAAAACGTATAACCAAAAATCCGTTTATGATTTTATGGCATGCAATTACCATGTTTCCCTTGACCTTTGGAATATTCCTGCTGCTGAATATCGTCATCCTCGTTCTGTTCACGAATATGAAAGATAACCTCTACGATAATGAACGGAATTTCCAAATATCCGAAAAAGGAACCATGGGTACTGGTGGATTCATGAAAGCCGAAGATAAGCAAAACGCATTGTACATGGATACCATCGAAAATACGAATGGCATGATCCTTGGAAAAGATCCCGACACTGGGTTGATCCTTTCCCCCCGCGAGAACCTGTTCCTCAACGGACATAAATATGTCTGTGGTGGATCCGGTGCCAGAAAGACAACCACGCAGGTAATGAACGACCTTTACCAGTATCTCAAAGCCAATGAGTCTTTCATGGTGACGGACCCAAAGGGCGAGATCTATGGAATGCTTGCAGCAATGTGTAAAAAACACGGCTATAATGTGAAAGTCTTGAACCTGGTCAACTTCATCAATTCGGATGCCATTGATTTTGTAAAATGCTGCCGGGATGATAACGGGAACCAGGATGTAGAAGTAAAAAATGTCATGACATTGGTTGCCGTCATCATGGCAAACACATCCGATGAAAAAGAAGCAGGATTCTGGAAGGATCAGCAAACCGGACTTCTGACTGCTGCCATCCTGTATGTTATGTACGATCACACGGGACTTACGGAGCCGACTCTGGGAGGAGCCTATAATTTCATCATCAACAATCGTCTGTCGGAGCTGGAGCGTAAATTCAGAAACCTCGACCCGACACATCCTGCCAGAATCCAGATCAGTGATTTCCTGGACTCCAAAGAGGAGATTCAGTCCAGTGCCAAACTCGGACTTAAGCAGAGACTTCAAATTCTCCAGCTCAACTCCGTCCAGCAGATCATCTCCAGGGATGAGATTGATCTCGTTGAACCTGGAAGAAGCAAATGCGCATACTTTATCATCATGTCCGACCAGGAGAGAACCTTTGATTTCATATCAAGCCTTTTCTTCTGTATGTTCTTCATTAAGATCGTTGCCTACGCGGATTCTACAGATGAGCGAAAGACTAAGGTTCCGGTTCACCTGGTAATGGATGAGTTTCCATCCATCGGTACGATTCTGGATCTGTCCCGTAAGTTTGCCACACTTCGTTCCCGGCAGATTCTGATTACCATCATCTTTCAGAACATCGGGCAGGTCATGGATAAGTATGAGAAGCATGAGTGGCAGACCATTCTTTCCAACTGTGATATCGGAGTATATCTCGGAGGAAACGATTCAGAAGAGACTGCCAAATTCTTTTTGAATCGTATCGGAGAACTCACTGCTGTATCAAAGGGAATCCGAAAGGAAGAGAGTATCTTTTCCCCAACCGGGAACCGCTTTTATCCGACCAATACAGTGACCGAGTCTGAAACAAAACGTCCGGTCATGACGGTCGATGAATTTATGCGGCTCCCACTGGATGAAGCCATTGTTCTTCTAAAGTCGAACCGACCGCTTAAAGTTTTAAAGTTCGTCCATGCCGAGCATCCGTACTCCAAAGAGATCGTGGAGCTTAATGCGGTCTTCCATATCCCGGTCTGGAGACGGAAAAATGAGGGATATCCGCTTGAGTTTACCGATAATGAACTGGCACCGCTTATACAGGAGATGCTTGCAACCCGGCAAATGGCACAATACCTTTCGGATCGTAACGCAGACCGGACCTACGACTTTATGACCTACCTTGCAGAAAACCGTCCGGATATCTTTCCGACATACCGGGATATCTATATGGAGCGGATCCGGCAAGAACAGGAAGCCGCCAAGGAAAGTAACATAAGAAACACAGCGACTCCGGCAGACGGGTACACGCAGGAAAATGCAAATGCAGAATTCTTTACCCAGGAAAATACGGGCAGTGCGCAACAGGGATACGAAAGGGACCAGCAGGATGAGAGCCTGGGAACAAAGAGACCTGCTGCCTCGTTCACCGCTCCCGGCACCTTCGCATCATCCGGCACCGCTCCGGCAGACGCAGGAAACGCCAAACATCCGGCATCCCCGCTTCCGACTATGCCGCCGCTTGCATACGGATATGCATACGGGCAGTCCGTGGAAGCCGGCTCTTTTGGAACACCAGGCACCGGAAGGAATGGAATGCCAAATACAGGAGACCCCAATGGCATCGCGCACAGAGGACCAGACAGCAGCGGAAGTGGCAATCCAGGACAGGCTTCCCCCGCCGCTTCCCCGCAGACAGTCGAATCCATGAGAAGTTCTGTTTCTGCTTCTGCTGCCGGACCGGCAAATCCGTCCCAGGCGGTTTCCCAGAATAACGGAAGAGCTGACGGAATTACGGGAACCGGCAACAGACCTTTCCTATCCGGAGCAGACACTCCCGCCAATCCTTATGCCGCATCCGGTACAGGGGATCCCGGTATGGGAGCATTCGGAGCCGGGAACAGCTCCCCCCGCCGCTCCCAGCGTCCTAAACGGACCTTTAAGAAGGTTGATCTGAAAGCGGAAATCGAGGAAGCGGAAGAGGACCAGAAAAAGCAAAAAGAGCAAAAGAAAGAAGCAGGTAAGGTTACGCAGACTGCGAGTCCTGCTGCCAAGAATGATCCTGGACCTCCGCCTAACATCACAGGAGAAACCTCCAATGCTTCCGCTACAGGAGTCACACCATCCGGATCAGCAGCCCAGATAGCCGGATCTGCCGCAGATGCAGAGATCTCTTCCCGGGAATCCGCAAATCCATCTGCTCCGCTCCCTGAGAATGCAGAGAGCACAAATGGACTGGATTCCCATAGAAACGATCCGAGCGATCAGTCGGATCCTTCTCCCGCGAAAGAGGCTGTACCGATAAACACACCCCCCATGGACCAGACCACCGCCTTAAACGGCAAAGACCACGATCCAAGACCGGAGTCCGGATGTGAAACAGAGGCAGCGCCGAATCCGGGAAGTGTTATTCCTCTTACAGATGCAGATATAGCTCCGGACACAGAAGCAGGATCAGAAGCATCCGGACTGTCCAGGCATCCGGACGTGGAACATAAAGGAGCGGCAGAGACAAGCGCACAAGAAGATAAGCATGCAATAAGAGAAGGAGTTGATCCGGCAGCAGAAGACCGGACACCAGAAGCGAAGGATAAGGCATCCGTAGAGGAGCAGCCAAAAGAGCATCGGGCTGAAGGGCAGCAGACTGGATCAAATCGTAGCGGGGCAAAAGCCTCCTCCCGCTCCCTAAAGCCTGTGCATCCGAATCTGGATCGGGAGACCACAGATTCGGTCATCCAGGAACATCGATCTCCGGACACACCTGCTGCCGGATCAGGCGATCGATGTGAACGCGGAAATGGAAACGGATCCAACACCGGATCTGTTTCCGCACCTGATACCAAACCTGCAGCCCCGTCCGGATCCGGAAAGCCTTTATCCGCCCCCGCAGACCTTTTCGGACCATCCAGCCAGGGAACAGACCAGAATGGAACCGGAAACCGCTTTACAGCTCTGGGCGCGGATCCAAGCCGGGAACAGCCGCCCATTCCGCCGCACCCCATTACGAAGACCAATTTCCGGATGTTTGACATCCATGCCGTATCCCCTTCCTCCTCTCTTGAAAAGAGTGCGGAAGCTGCATCCCCAGCCATCCAGCATGAGGTAGGGATCAAGCGGAAGGGTGACACCCACAAAAAGGGATTAAAGAAGATCACGCCATCCGATGAGTAGGAAAGGAAGACAAAAAAGGAGAATGCACCTAGAAAGCAAATGCGTTCTCCCGGACCAGCCGGAGAGCAGTGTACTCCGAAGCATCCGGTTACAGCCGGACACTTATGAAACCTGCAGCCAGGATCTTCATCGATGCCAGGCAAGACAAAGAGACCCACTCCCGATCGGAGCCGTGAGGCAGCAGGACCCTCTCCGATCCCGGAACAGGATCCGCGTCCTGCTGCCTAAGAAAGCCTGTCTGTCCGTTTTGCCGCTCCTTTATGTCAAGAAGCATAAAGCAAAGAAAACGCTCCCAGGCTTCCGGCACGGAAAAGATGCATTCCAGGGATCACTTTCTCAGGATCCAGTCCCAATCATCCCAGGCTGGACCTCATCCTCCCTTGGCGATTGCCATCCAAATAACCGTACCATAAGCACCACATTCCAACCGAAGCACAGAATCGATACGCAGAATCGAAACACAGCGCCATAACCATCACAAAAACCGAAAGGAGCATCCTCATGATTTCATATCATACTGATTTCGTCCACCCTCCATAAGCATCCGGATTGAACACCCGCTATCTAACGATCGTGTGATGCCCTCTATGGAGAGCAATCAAATAATGTGGAGAAAAATAAAAAAAGAGAGGTACCGATTATGCCGAGAAGAAAAAAAGAAGAACTTGTTAATGCACTTGCAGACGCAGACCAGGAGTCCTTACAGAGCATGTCCGGAGAGACAGATGATGATTTCGTCATCGGGAACCTGGATACAGAAGCCCAGAATCAGGCAGCAGACTTTTTAAAGGCAATGGATGAACGCCAGAAGATCACCGCATCCAAAGCGAAGAAGCGCGGCTTATATAACGATGACAGAAACGCGACCATCGCCATGGACGATGCTGATCTGGAAGATCTCGTCACTGATGAGGACATCCGTTGGGAGACCTATCAGAAACTGAGCGCATCCCTCCTCAGCGGAAGCGTGCAGAAAGGAACCGTCTTCAAAGCTGCCGTAAGAAGCAGAGAGGAAGGAAAGCCTGGTATGCCGACTGCCATCATCACGATGGATGATGATAACTACTTCAAGATCAAGATCCCGTTCACAGACTTCATTCCGAAGGAGCGTATGTCGGAAGTTCGTGGTGAGACTCCGGCAGACAAGTTAAACTACATGGATCTCATGATCAATAAGAGAACGGATGCACAGGTATACTTTGTCGTAAAGAAACTGGATGAGGAGACTGGTGAAGTCATTGCTTCCAGAACAGAAGCCATGGCAAAGATCTCCCGCTCCAAATGGTTCGAGAGAACGCGTGACAATAAATATACCATCAATGTCGGCACTCCGGTCCTCGGCATTGTCCAGTATGTAGACCGAGCTGCGATCTGCGTGGATGCCCTTGGCGTTGAGAAGGTCATCGATGTCAATGATGTATCCTGGATCCGTTACAGTGACTTAAGGGATGCGCCGTTACGCCGTGTCGCTTCAAAGACAACCCGTACATACGAAGAGGTTCCGTATAAGCCTGGAGATCCGATCCGCCTCATGGTTACCGGAATCAAGCGTGTATTCACAGATGCAGAGGGAAACACCTATGTGGATGATGAAGCTCTCGGGAAGAGAGGATTACGCCCGAAACAGCTTGGTGTGGCTTTAAGTGTCAAACTCTGCGAAGAGAATCCGGATAAGCGTTACTACAACGATTTCGAACTGGGGGATAAGGTCTCTGCAGAGATCACATACGTAAACGATCGCGGAATCTTCTGCAAGATTGCCAACAAGAGATCTGCATTTATCCGCTTTAACGCAAACTCCACCCAACTTCCGTTAGTCGGAGACAAGGTCATCGTCCGCATTACCGGAAAGAACGATGAAAACTACCAGATCAACTGCGAGATCGTATGGACCCGTTAAGAAACAAACGCCAGCATAATAAGAACTCCCAGGGGGCTTTTTTAGGCTCTCCTGGGAGTTCTTGCATGTCATATCGGAAGGTCCAAATACCAGGTTGCATCGGCAGCAGGACAAAACGGGAGCGATCACAGGAAGAAATCGCCAGGTACGTGAACAGGGCAGCAGAAGATCAGCATTGAAACTGGTACAGCCGCGGGCAGCAGGAGCGAAAAAGAACCAGCCTGGACAATCACCTTCTCACCAGTCTCAACAGAATCAAAAAGCGTAGACCTGACGCGATCAGGCAATCATCTCAAATCCCGTTTGAGAAGCCGTAGAGACAATTTTCCCTGCATGGTTATAGATTTTACTGTCCACGCTTCTGTACGCGGCAAACAGAGGATTACAGTGGTTATTCTTTGTAAAGATCCAACTCCAACCTTCAAACAAATAGGATTACTTCCTGCAAGCTCTTTCCACGAAGGGATAAATCTGGAGGAATCCGGAGGAAAACGTAGATCCATTTGACATCATAGGCGCTGTCCTGTACAATAAATGCAACGGACCGGGAAGTTGATCATAAGTGAAATGTGCGAACCTCAAGTGCTCAGGGTTTTTCCGGGAGATTCGCACCATAAAAATGAGAGATTCAACCGCTTATTTATTCATCTCGTCTGTTTGGATGAGAAAATAGAATATACTTATGCGAAATGTAGTCTTTTTACATAAACGGACACTATATTTTGCGGTCGCATCCCGCAAGGGATGCGTGGATTTTAGCAACAAACATGATACAGTGATCCAGTATCTCCGGAGTCGCATCCCGCAAGGGATGCGTGGATTTTAGCAGTCCGTTATTTACCGGACGGGTGGGGAAGATCTTGTCGCATCCCGCAAGGGATGCGTGGATTCTAGTACTCCTGGCTCCCATTTATTTTCAAACATCCAAGGCAGCAGAAGACATCTGCTGCCTTGACTATATTCTCACCTCAATCTCCCCCACATTGCCATTTGACATCCAGCCTATACAAATGATATGATTGTTGCACGGATGTCACAGGCATATGTTCGACAGGATTCAGACGAATGAAGCAGCACATATCACGAATAGATATAAATACAGCAGGCGCAATAAGCTTTTACTCGTTTCATTGGGTCTGCTATCGCATTTCCAGTAAATGCGTGGATTCAAGTTGGGATACTTCCAAGATCATCAGGTGTCTTTTATATATGCTCTGTCAGAGGTCAGAGCATACATACTTTTCAATTTCACATTTTTCACAAAATGTGTGGATTTCAGCATCCACCAGGCTTTTACGCTTATCGAATACAAAATAGCATTGCCGCAATCAGTGCATATTTCGCGAAACCTCTATTCCTGCTCCTTCTCTCTAATGACTGCTGCCTGGCAAGTCTTGACATCCGAACTTATTCACGGACAAGCGCAACCGTCACTTCACACATTCTTATGCAATCCCCTGTTTTCTCCTTTCCCTTGACTCTTTATCCAATATAATATATCATAATATAAACAAATACATATATTTCTTTGTGACTCATTCCTTGCGGGATATATCATGTATAGTGCAGCTATCCATCGCACGGTGTGAGAAACAAGCATTCGGAGGCATCAATGTCACAGCACAAAACAATACCAAAAAAGATCAGACTGGAAGTTTATGAAAAGTTTGGTCATCGATGCGCTTACTGCGGATGCGATCTTGCATATAAAGACATGCAGGTGGATCATTTACAATCGGTCTATGTGCACACAGACCTTCACCAGTCCATGGCAGAAGAGGAGATGTATTCGGTCGAAAACCTTATGCCAGCCTGCCGGCAATGTAATTTTTACAAATCTACACTGCCGTTGGAAGTATTCCGGGATCGGATCCGCTCCGTCTTATGGGCGAACCTAAAGAAAGAGTTCAACTACCGGTTGGCACTAAAGTATGGATTGATCGAGGAACACGATGTACCGATTACTTTTTTCTTTGAGAATTTTTGAGGTACAGAAAGATTCCTGTTTCATGCCAACAATAATGAAAGAGGTGAAGTCATGTCGGCACCATTGAAAGGATATTTACGTAATCTTTCCACCGAGAGAGTCGGTGTGAAGGTGCGCAGGATCAAAAATACCTATACATTTGAGCTGTGTACGGACGAGGGAGTACTCCTGCTGCCTCCCGGAACGCCTGTCATCTATACTGAAAAGCCCCTTCGCGTCATGTGCAAGGAAAAAGAAATCCCGGCAGCAGGAACCTTTGTGATCACAGCAGAAACGATCGATCCATTTCACATCATCCTGGACATGTTCTAATGATGCCAGCCTCCGGAATGGATCGCCATCCCGATATAACTCGGTCACTTGCAAAATTTTCACAGAAAGGAAACATTTTTACATGGATAAAAAATTTGACAGCTACAGACTCAAACAAGAAATCATCCTTTTTCTGGAAGTAGCTTGGGATTTCATTTTGGATTGGTTCCCAATCGTTCTGGCAACCCTAAGTGCTTGTTTCTTTATGACCGCTAAGGATGAAGACGATTTCGATGATGGAATTGACTAAAACATTCCGCAAAAAAATGTTCTCATTGTGAGCTTATGCAGATGCGGGGATTCTCCTGCTGCCTCCGGAAACCATCCCACGGAAAGCTTATCCTCACAAAAAGTCCCCTGTCCGGTAGACTCTGGAGTTTTTTCCAGGATATCGATCAGGGGATTATGTTTATCAAATCCGTGCCAATAATTCTGAGTCCTAAGCGTTTCAGAGCGGCAGCAGTATTTCTGACTTCTTTCCTTTTCTTTTCAGCTTGCACTTAAAAAGAGCAGATGGATCCTTCTGTTATCCACCTGCCCTTATTCCGCTTTGGCTTTTGCTATCTGGTCGATCTGCGACCATCCGCATACCCATGTTCATTCAACCAGTCTTTGTACACTGCCTTGAACCCGTTTTTACTAAATCCCAGGCACATGGAAAGATCCTGTCCATTGATCGGAGATACCAGGTCTCCAACTGCGTCTGTCACTTCAGCATCAGGTCTATCTGATTTTCCCAGTCTTGGAGAACGATATCCCTTCAGGACAAGTGGAAGATCTTCCCCGTAAACTGCTTCCATCTCTTTCCAGTCTTCAAATCGAATCTGATAAAAGATGGTGCATTTTGTACCAGTCAGATCATCGATCGCCTCACTGAAAACTCCTTTTCTCGTTAAGCTCTCGGAAATATTGCGATTTAATACCTCGTCTACTTCCTTCGGCTTATACTTCCCCTCAATATGTTCCAGGATGTTCTTTTCCGCAGCGTTGTCTATCCCTGGGATCCACAGATGCTTCTTTGCATACTCCGCTTTGCAAATCCAGTCAAGCACACGTTCCTTCCGACTCCTTAAAAGCCGCTGCCAGAACGCCTTAATACTCTCATTCTGGTGAGACCGATATTCAGACTGTATCTTGCGGTCTATATCTTCCGCCAGGTGTTTTCTGATCACACGATATACTTCCCGATCCATTCTCTCTGCCGGTCCGATGCACTCCGCGTACAGCCAGAGATCCTTTCCTCTGTACTCAAAAGGGCGAAGTGCAGACTGTACATAATCTACATCCGGAACATAGTCACTGCCGTAGAGATTCATCCAGAAATCTCCCCGGTGATCCATTCCAAACCGATTATTATATTCCGATGTGCTTACCGCCACTTTAGGATCAATGCCACACTTATAAGTCTGGTTCCAGGCAAAGATTTCACTCTTTTCTGCTTCCGAGAGGGCAGCAGGATCATGTTCTGCAAGATAGTTATCCCTCATAAGGGAATTGATATAAATTGGTTCCTGATCTACCTCTTTCCCTTCATATTTCGTCTTTACCAGATACATATGTACCATAAGAGAGAAGGCTTCGTCCGGTTCCAGACTCTCAAAATCCATTTCAATTCCTTCTTTTGGTGCTATATTTCCATCTTTATACAGGAACCCATAAACCGCCCTATGGGGAAATCCAAGCGTATAATCGGAACAGTAGGAAAGCCAGCCATTAGGTGCTCCGTATCCAAATTCCGGCACATCCTCACGATTATGAACTGATACCAGAGTTCCATTGCTTTTTACGAAGATGGAAAAGTAGCTGAGTGCGGCAAGATTTTCTTCGTGCTGGGTAATATAGCATACATAAACTCCATCGACCTGCTTTTCCAGATATAAAAGGCATTCCGACATGCGAGTGAAGATCAGGATCTTCGGATTCAGCCGAATCAGCTTTCCGATCGGTCCTTTTTTGATGTATACGTCTATCCGGCATTTATTCAGGCTCTCTGCCGCTTCCGCAACAGAGTGCACATAAAGCAGCGGGAACTGGTTCATGCAATTCTCATTAAATGCGCTCGGATGGACCTTATTTTCAAATGCAGCAACAACCCCCTGCATGAAATTACTTTCATTCCAGAGCACAACACGGCTTTTCAGGCTCTCCCACACTGCTTTATCGTATGCAATTTCCGCTCTCACATTTACATTTTCAAAATATGTAAACAGATCCACCTGACAATCTTTTAAAAGCCGCTGCATGAACTGTCTGGCACAGATGGTTGATACCGCTCTCGTAGGATCATAGCCGTCTTCCAGCCAGTCAAGAAAATCCAGGATCTGAGTAAGGCTTTCCCGCTTCTCCTGCGGGATAACTCCAGATGACTGGCATTCGGCTTCCTGACGGAACCGCTTTTTGACAAGTTCTACCTTCTGAATGACTTCCTCAACGTATGATTCATCTACCAGTCTGTTTTTACTTTTTTCGTTTGCATCCGCAACCGCCTCATCAAGACTGATAATTTTCCTGTCTTTTTCGATCATTTTGGAATGATGCCTCCCATTTTTTTTCAGTTCTTTCCCGATCCTTTTCCATGGTTTCTGACAATGTGCTCAAACTTCATCTGGTGATCATCTTTGTACAAACCTGCAGCATGTTTCTCCCAACCAGTATACTCTTTCTCCCAAAACAAGGGGTAATTTGGGGTATCCGCAATAAGTGGTTGAAAATCCGCTCTCACCGGATTCTGTAAAATCACAAATCAGGTTGAAATTCCTGACATCAACAACCATCACAGTTCCTGCTTCATTAACAGATAACTAGAGATGTAGAACATTATCTCCCCGCCATAGCTGTCTCCACAGGCTTACGTTCCGAGGACCCTCCCCGTACAAAACATAGTTTACAATTACTTATGTCGATAGAAGACGTAAGCCTTCCATCTTAATATTGATCGCTGCATTTAAGTCTCTATCACAGACCATTCCACATTCAGAACATTGATATACCCGGTCTTTAATGGCATTGGTTGTTTGTGCCCGCAGCAATGACATACTTGACTTGATGGATACCATTTATCAATAACGACAAGATGCTTTCCACGCTCTTTAAGTTTATATGAGAGCATATTTTGGAACATCCCATAGCCGTTATCCATCGTAGCCTTTCCATTTCCAAAACCTTTGTTGGACATCGCTTTCATATTGAGA